>Ga0209290_1000855_pt1 | contig 18298 bp, 6 predicted proteins | sample EN1Hudsemesocosm_2_FD_184632 | JGI IMG/M metagenome (GOLD analysis project Ga0209290, IMG submission 184632) | Methane-oxidizing microbial communities from mesocosms in the Hudson Canyon - EN10B Hudson Canyon (SPAdes) (version 2) | ecosystem: Environmental > Aquatic > Marine > Cold seeps | place... | reverse complement strand
GTGCAGAGCTTAATTCCTTGTTAAAAATATCACTCCGATATTGATCTGACATTTAAGAATATAAACCTATTTAAATAGGTTTGCCTGACAAGGGTATTTACTCAGAAACAGAGAAAATAAGTTTGTCAGGCAAATGTGGTTAGTGTCGTGTCGCGTTGAATTGTACTAAAGAAAATGTATAACCAGGTCTTTGAAAGACACATTGAGGTCGACGACCCCCTGACCTCTACTATATGAATATACAATTATTCCTAACTGCAAGGTTTCAGGAAGATCAGCTCTTTGATATTCTTGTACCAGTTGCCAATCTGTATCTTCTATCGACTTAGCAAACAGCGAAAATTCCGCACCGATGCGTTTTATCTTTAGCTCGACATCCCCAGTAGTCCAGTCTGTTCCCTGCACTGAGCTCCAGCCATTATGGGTTGACTTCGTCTCAACCTGAATGCCGTTCCCCCCCCGGTTGCCAATAACATTAAAAACGTAGTTTTCACTCGTTAATATATAATCGCTAGCGGGGTCCCTGAGCATAATCCCGCCAAACTGGTAGGCACTATCTGGAAAAACCTCTGGGTTACTTGCCTTCCTGGCGTTTAGCTTAATGCTGACTTCTACATCCCCCTTGACCGGACGAAATAACATCGGGCCTCGGGTATTTTTCCACCAAACTGACTCTTGGTTGGTTTTTAATACAAGACTATCCCCGTCAAGCTTCCAGTCAACCAAGTCAGGCTGATACCACTGCCAATCTCTATTCTTAGTAATTTTCTTGAAATCCTCAGCATAATTAGCACTAAGGAACTGACTTAGCTCTGGTTGTGGGATCATAGGTCTAAGGAATTTTGTCAATAACTTGTACCCACGTCCGTCTTTGCCTTGAAAAACTAACACACCTACAATCAAAATAATTATCAGGCCAACACTGCCAATCAATAATTTCATTTTTTCTTTCCCAACCAACGTTTTAAGAAGCCTTTCTTATGGTTATCAGATTCGCTTTCGGACTGAACAACCGCTTCTGCAGGCCCTGATGTAGGCGCCTCACCGATAGAACTCGCCTCGAAGGCTTGCGGTAACATAGCCGCTATTTGCTCCAATGTATTTAACACCATATCTGTAGGCTTTAATCTGATACCAAACACTTCATCAATTTTATAGATGACTTGCATAGAGAGCATTGAATGACCACCAATATCAAAGAAGTAACTATCCAGACTGACCTGTTCGACTCCAATAGCTTTCTGCCAAAGCTCCGCCAAGGCTTTTTCGACGGGAGTGTTTGGTTCAAGCATCTTATCATCACTTGCCAGCGAATGATAAGGGTCTGGTAAGGCCTTTCGGTCTATTTTTCCATTTGGTGTCAATGGCACCGCATCCAACTCAACCAACAATTGAGGAATCATATAATCAGGGAGGTAATCTCTTAAGTAGCGTCGCACATCGGTCATCGTTAAATGCTGATGCCCTTCAAAACGTACATAAGCCACAATTCTCTTATCTACGGCGGTATATTCCTTAACTGCAACCGCACATTCAGCAACCGCTTCATGTTTAATTATGACTGATTCAATTTCACCCAGTTCAATACGATAGCCTCGAACTTTCACCTGGTTATCAATTCGTTGTACGTACTCTAGCTCGCCAGATGCTATCAAACGGACTGAATCTCCCGTTCGATATAACAGTTCATTGTTAAATGAAGGCAATTTCACAAATACTTTTTCGGTTAACTCTGGTCGATTCAAATACCCATGTGTCACCCCCTGACCGCTGATATAGAGCTCGCCTTCTACACCGATAGGTTGTTGCTGCCCCTGTTTGTTCAAGACATAACATTGGGTATTGGCAATAGGTGTTCCAATAATATTCGGACGCTCGGGGTTAACCAGACGACATGTCGACCACACCGTTGTTTCAGTTGGACCATACATGTTCCAAACTTCAGTACATGTATCTGACAAAGTGCTCGCTAGATCAACGGGGAAAGGTTCGCCGCCGCATAAGACTCGAATATCTCCCCCCTTCCAATCAGCCGCTAATAAACTACGCCAAGTACTAGGCGTTGCCTGCATTACACTGATTTTATGTTCTTGAATAAGGTCTTTAAGGTCATCACCATCCATCACTGCATCATCACTGGCAATCACGGTACGCCCACCAACAACAAGAGGTAGATACAGCTCCAGAACAGCAATATCGAAAGATAAGGTAGTAATTGCTAATAAACGATCTTTTGCTTCGAACCCCGGTTTGCTTGCCATTGACAATAGAAAGTTCACTACCGAACGATGCGGTACCTGCACCCCTTTCGGCAGACCAGTAGAGCCGGATGTAAAAATAACATAAGCAATATTTTCCGGATCGACTACAGGCAATTGATGACTTGAGGTCTGATCTGAAATGTTGCCCCACTGACCGTCAATTGATAAAAGCTCATAGTTAAAATAGTCGATATCATCTTTTGTAGAATCACAAGTGATGATCAAGCGAATATCTGCTTGCTCTGCCATGTATGCTAAACGCTCTTTAGGATAACCAGGGTCCATAGGAATATAACTGGCGCCTGTTTTCAATATTCCTAACAAGGTAACCAACATATCACAGCTTCTTTCCATGCTGACACCAACACTATTCCTGACAGTCACACCCCGCCCAATTAAGTAGCGGGCAAGAAGATCTGAGCGTTGCTCTAGCTCAGCATAAGTCAGTTGTCCCTCCTGGCCAACAACCGCTATGTCGTCAGCACGGTTTGAAGCTGTTTGTGAGATCAAACTATGTAAGGTGGCACCTTCTAGCAACGCCATATCCGTTTGATTCATATCTTGATAAAGATTTTGCTCATTATTAGTCAAAATAGACAAAGCTCTGAAATCTGATTTCGAGTCATCTGTCAGTACATTTAAAAAGGATGCAAAGTGCTCACTAAGTCGTGCAATGGTTGATTCAATGAAGACATCAGTGTTGTACCATATCAATCCAGATAAACGACCTTCTTTTTGCCATATCCAGACATGAATGTCATACATTGCCCCGCCCGAATGTACAGGTATTAGTTCTGAGTTTAGACCGTTAAGCTCAATTCCTGCAGGTGGTTCCTGAAAGATAAATCCAACTTGGAATAAAGGGTTATAACTCAAGTCACGTACAGGGTGCACTGCATCCACAATTTTGTTTAGAGGCACATCCTGATTATCATATGCTTCGAACATAACACTTTTAACTTCTGCGATGACTGATTCAAAGTTTCGGCAATCTGCCAAATTAGTAGCCAATGGCAAAGTATTAATGAAGCAACCCACCACACCCTGAAGGTCTTCTTGGTTGGCCCTGTTCGCAAAGGGAGTGCCGACAATCACATCATCTTGCTTACTATAACGATTCAGAAGAATACAGAAATTGGATAACAAGGTAATGTACAGGGATACCGAGTGCTCACTACTGAATTTCGCTGCTTTCTCGGATAGCTGAGTATCGTACTCAAATAAATATTGCGCACCAGCGCCAGAAGCAATAGAAGGTCTGGGCTTATCAAGCGGTAAATCGAGTACACCGGAAAAATTCTCTAAGCGTTGTTTCCAAATCTCAATCTTATCTTTTTGTTCCTGTTCATTTGGCTGTTGTTTCAACCAATGAACATAATCCGCATAATGCAGATGCGGTTTTTCAAATTGAGGGGTTTCACCTTTAGAAAATTTATTGTAGCCTTGCTCGAGTTCCCTCATTAGCTGCATTAGCGACGTATGATCCACCGAAATATGATGCAAATTAAGCAAAACGACATGGTCATCTTCAGCAACTTTGAATACGTGACAATAGATGGACGAACCATTGCGTAAATCAAAAGGCTCTTGAGCTGCTTTATTTAGGCTGTTTTCTAGCTGTGCAGCTTCTACCTGACTTTCCCTGAAATCAACAATACCACAGCTGGATATAAGCTGAATCATTTCGCCATGATGTTCGCCATATGTCGTACGAAGTATTTCGTGCCGCTCAATCAGCAACGCAAACGCACTTTTGAGCGCGGATACAATTAGGCTGCCTTTATAGCGCATGGCCAACGGAATATTGTAAGCAGAGTTATCTTCAGCTATCTCATGCATGAACCACAGCGCTGACTGCGTTGGAGAAAGTGAATATTCAAACTTAGCTTCTTTTTCTATCGTGACAACCTGAAATGCTTCATCCCGAGAAAAAGGCTCAATATTATGATCATGTGCCACTTCGTTAGCCTTGCCACCCACACTTTGTCCTGACGCAAACTCGGCCCATTCCCTGATCGTTGGGCTATCGAATAATTTGGATAATGGTAATGACGCACCCAGTTCCCTCTTAGCCTTTGTTGCTAGCTGAGTAAGCAATAATGAATGCCCACCCAACTCAAAGAAATCATCCTGCACGCCTATATTTTCTATACCTAAAGCAGCGGACCAGAGCGCGACCATTTTTTCTTCAAATGGTGACTCAGGCGCCTCATAGTCAGCATCAAGCGTTGGACGTTCGACACCTTCCAAATGCTGCCCATGCACTATATCGGCCTGCCTCACTTTGGCAACGACAGTTTCAAAACACTCAGGAGATATAATCACCTGAGGACAAGCACTCACGTTTAAAATTCGATTCAGTGCCTCTTGTCCTTCTACGGGTGTTATCCCTAATGTGAGATCAACATCTAACTCTGCTGAAATTGCATGATCAATATCATCCAGTGCATTTTCACTCATGCGTTTGACAACAAAGCTCTCGATGTCTAATAAACAACGTCCAATCGCGTTATAAATACGAACATTAAATCTAGAACGATCGTCCTCATCACCTAACCATTTAATATGGCTATATATTTTTGCTTCAAACCCAGCTAAAACATTTATCTTGCCATACGTAATTGGTACAAAGAAATCACGTTCAGGGTCGTAATTTCCAACTAAAATATGCCCTGCACCTGTCGCCATATCCAACATACCAGGGTGTAACGGAGCAGTTTGTAAATCCTGAACAAAGCTCTCAGGTAGTTCTAACTCCACCAGAGCCTCATTTTCACCAACATGAATTTGGTTGATACAAGCCCAACGCTTACCAAAATCCATATGAGGATGACTGGCATCGCCTTTTTTGTTGATACATTCTTTTTGGCAATTTTTACGAAGTGCTTCAATATCTACAGTATCAATATTTTTAGGGGATACTAGCTGAGCGGTGCCTTCAACATGCTCACTTAACCAGTCTTGCTCATCAGCCCGCTCTAAACTACCGGCACTTGAAATGACCAAATTAGCCACTGATCCTTTACGTTCAAAGCTGATATCCATCACCTTTTGTTCCGAGTCATGAACCAGCAAGGGAGAACTAAAGAAAATATCGCTGAGCTGAACACATTTACCTTGTATCTCTTTAGAATTATCTGCCAGCACAGTTTTAGCGGCCTGGTAAGCCAAGTCGATATAACCTGTTCCCGGAACAAGCGCTAAACCCGTTTTTGTCCGATGTTCATCAACCCACCATATCTCGCTATCGACATATACTCGATAATGGTTTTCTTCTTTGTAAGGGGTAAACTGAGCTATTTTTCCGCCCATTAAACGCTCACCAGACGCTAACTCAGCAGCCATGCCAACATGCTGCCATGCTGACCAATTGACACTAATAGCTGGCACACCATTATTTCTGGATTGATGCGCGAAGGCATCTAAATACGCATTCGCTGCAGCATAATCAAACTGCCCTGACATACCGGTTAATGAACTGACGGATGAATAAAGCACTAAGAAGTCAAGCTCGTCATTGGACAGGGCTGAAGCTAACGCTTGTGCTCCAGCGATTTTTGGTGCTAAAACAGACTGACATTTTTCTAATGTTTTTAATGACAATAATTGATCATCTATCGAACCTGCAGTATGCAGCGCGCCTTTAATCGGCCCTAGTTCAGATCGTACACGCGTCATAACATTCGTTAACTGCTCTAAATTTGTCACATCTGCCACATACACTTCTAATTGTTCTGCACGCTCAGCAATACTCAGCAAACGTTTTATTCTACGACCTAAACGGGTATTTCTTTGGCTCTGTTCAAGCCAGTCTTTCTTTTCTGGCATTTCACGATGACTAATCAAGGCTAGTTTTATGCCTGAGTTCGCAGCCAACTGCTCAGCAACCGTTAAGCCTAAACCTCCCAGACCACCGGTAATAACATAAGTACCCTCTGTAGGTTTAAAGCTACCCGCTTCAGGAAGCAGGCTAGGCGCAAAATGTTCAATATAGCGATAACCTGAACGATAACAACTCGCTTCAAAAGATTCTGGAGCGGTCATAATTTCAGACACTAAGGCCTTGCCAGCAGATATTTTGTGCCATGTATTAAGCTCAGTATCGTCAATATCGATTAAACGAATTGTCGCACTCGATAACTCTTTAGATAATACCCGCGCAGCACCAGAAATAGTGGCCAATAAAGGCCGAGATATCGCTTCTCCAGGGTTAGCAGCAAGTGATCCATCAACAAGGATCGTTAAACGAAGCCCGCTAATGTCGTGTTCAATTAGCGCTTGTGAGAAACGGAAAAACTGTTCAAACGCCTGTTCATCCGGATGAGATAATGGCCATGCATAGACTATCGCAAGCCCCTCATCTGAAGCGCCTTGAGCAATTGAGCTGAACACGGTTTCTAGCTGTTTAGCATCAGACATATTTAGCTGATAAGCATTGTCGTCAATACTCTCAGAGTTTGCAGAAGGCCGTACCGACGTCACTGATAAATTAGCCTGTTTGGACAAATATGCCTCAATTGCCGAAACAACTGACACAGTATTACTACCAAAAATAACTGTCGGTAAGGACTCTCCAGGCGAAGCTATAAAGTTTGGCTGCCACGACGGCTGATAAAACCATTTATCTAGCGCTTGCTTTCCTTCTGGAAGTGCTTCTGTCAATTTTCCAGGAGCGACCCAGTGTTTCTGTTTTTCAAACGGATAGGTAGGTATGGAAACTCTTTGGAAACCGCCTTCATAAAAGCGCCCCCAATCAACCTGAGCACCACCGCACCATAGTTTACCTAAAGATAACAACATAAATTCAACATCGTGAAGCAATTCTTTTGGATGCTTCATCGAATTTACCACTGTATTTTCACGACTAGTAGATTCATGTTGCCGCGCAAATGAGGACAAAGTATTTCCCGGTCCCACTTCTAATAAAACAGGGGCGACTTCATCAGATAACAACATAGACATGCCTTCTGAAAACCTGACCGTCCCCCTTAAGTGCCTCACCCAGTATTTTGGATCAACAGCCTCTTCATCTGTCAACCACTGGCCAGTCAGGTTAGAAACGATTTTTTCTTTAGGGGGATGATAGGTAATAGTACTTAAGAAAGTACCAAATTCTTCTAATATAGGATCAAGCATCGCGGAGTGAGCGGCAACTGAGATACGTACTCTTCTGCACTGAACCTCAAGCGTTTCAAGCGTTGCTTGTACCGAGTCAATCAGCTCAATTGGGCCAGATAAAACACACAAGTCCTGACTATTAATCGCAGCTAAAGATAAACCTTGCTCAAGATAAGGCTTAACCTCTTCCTGATCTAGCATCACACTTAACATGCCTCCAGCTGGTAAGGAGTCGAACAAGGCGCCTCGTTTTATTACGATAGACAAGGCATCTTTAAAGCTAAATACACCAGCCAGGCATGCCGCGGTATACTCCCCCACACTATGCCCAATAAACGATTCAGCTTTTACACCCCAAGATTGCCACAATAATGCTTGTGCATATTGCGTAACAAATAAAGCCGGTAGCGTTCTTGAAGGTATAATAATATCTATACGGGCTTGCGCTTCGTCTGCTGCCTTCGGAAACAGAATTCTTTTAAGGTCAAAATCGAGCATGCCTTGTGCAATTCGAATACATTCATCTAGTGTGCTTTTGTAGAAGGGTTCATTCTCATAAAGATCCTGCCCCATATTGACATACTGGGCCCCTCCTCCTGCAAACATAAAAGTAACTGGCGCTATTTCTTCTGGTGCTTTATGGTCTGCTCGAACGGTACTTTTAACGGCACTGAGTACGGTAGACATATCGGCGTTAGTTGCCCCAACAGCAACACGACGATGCCTGAAGTTTTTCCTGCCTATTGCTGAGGTATAAGCTATATTTGCAAGACTCTCTCCCGTATTTTCTAAAAATTTGGCGTGAGATGCGGAATAGCGGTCTACAACTTCTTTTGAACGTCCAGAAACCAGCATTAGCTGGTATGGGCGAGTATTTCCTGAAGGAGTCTTTTTTGAATCATATTCCTCTAAAATAACATGTGCATTCGTACCGCCCACGCCCAAGGAACTGACACCCGCACGCCGTGTACCTTCACTATTCCAATTTCGTAATCGATCATTAACATAAAAAGGACTATTTTCGAAATCAATCGTAGGGTTTGGAGCATTAAAGTGGAGCGTTGCCGGTATTTGCTTATTTTTAAGGCTCATCACCACTTTAATAAGTCCGGCTATACCTGCTGCCGTATCAAGGTGTCCGATATTAGATTTTGCCGAACCCAAGGCACAATATTGTTTCTTAGGATTATCGACTCCATATGCTTGAGTCAATGCAGTGACCTCAATCGGGTCACCCATTGAAGTACCGGTCCCATGACACTCAATAAAGCTGACGCTCGCCGGATCAATCTCAGCCAATTCTATTGTTTCCCTAATTGCCGCGGCTTGGCCATCGACACTTGGCGCTAAATAACTCACCTTATTAGAACCATCATTGTTAATGGCCGAAGCTTTAATCACAGCATGAACATTATCGCCATCTGCGACGGCATCTTCCAAACGTTTCAATAGGATACAGCCTACGCCGCTACCAAACACCGTTCCGCCAGACGCCGCTTCAAAGGGGCGACAATGTCCGTCGCGAGATAATATTTCGTTCTCTTTATATAGATAGCCCTGATTATGCGGCATATTAATTGTAACGCCACCAGCAAGGGCCATATCACACTCACCACTAAGTAGACTTTGTGCAGCTAAATGCACACCGACGAGCGAAGTAGAGCAAGCGGTCTGAACATTGACACTTGGCCCGAGTAAATTAAATATATATGAGGCACGCGTTGCTAAGAAATCTTTGTCATTACCGGTATGGCGTAATAAGAAAAAACCAACTTGTTTTAATAACTCAGGGTTCGTCATTAAGTTATAAGGCAAATAAGCATTATGTCCAGATCCGGCATACACACCGACTGATCCTTCTATCTCACCTGGTATATAACCCGCATCTTCAAATGCTTCCCAGGCGCATTCGAGAAAATGCCGGTGTTGAGGGTCCATTATACGGGCGTCTTGTGGACTAAAACCGAAAAAGCCTGCATCAAAGCATTTCATGTCTTCAAGAAACATGCCCGTTTTAACGTAGTTTGGATTAGCAATATCAGCTTCACTCACATCGGCAGCTCTCAGCTCATCATCCGATAACGCTGTAATGGACTCTCGTCCATCTTTAAGGTTCTGCCAATATTCTTCTGAATTACTTGAACCAGGAAGCCTACAAGCCATTCCAATCACTGCTATGTCATTAGCAGCCATATCTGTTCCCGTTAAATCATCGGACATGAAGTCTCTATTCCTTATTTAAACTAATTTCTGGTGTAAAATATCTTAAAAACGCTTATTTCTATCGACGACGACGGCGATTTTGGGCCGCCTTTCTTGCTGCCACACGCGAACTAGTCACTTCAGAAGCCGCTAATTCAGGTTCGTCTGCTGCCACAAATTTAGCAATGGTCTCAATAGTAGTGAACCTAAATAGGTCCGTCATTTGCACAGGTTTAGTAATACGCTCACTTTCTCGTAATTCTTTTAATACCTGAATAACCAATAGAGAATGGCCGCCAATATCAAAGAAATTATCTTTTCGACCTACTTCTTCAACACCTAAGGCTTTTTTCCAAATATCGGCGATTAATTTTTCCCAATCATCTTCAGGTAAAGCGAACTCTTCACTATTTTGATGACGCTGCTGCATCGGTTCAGGTAATGCATTTCGATCCAATTTACCATTTGGGGTTAACGGCATGGAAGCTAACTCCACATAAAATGCCGGAACCATAAACTCTGGTAACTGCTCAGACAGGTGTGCTTTTAGTACATCAACATCCACATGCTTTTCAAAATTTGGTCGCACATAAGCCACTAAGCGTTTATCACCCGCATTGTCATCTCTAAGAATAACGGCGCACTCTCTAATTGAATCGTGAGTTTGTAATAAAGACTCTATCTCACCCAATTCAATGCGGTAACCACGCACTTTGACCTGGTGATCGATTCGACCAAGATAGATTAACCGACCATCTTCTGAATATTTTGCCAAGTCACCCGTCCGGTATATACGACCTGTTGAGTTAGTTTTAAATTGATCTGGAATAAAGCGCTCAGCAGTCAACTCAGGACGATCATGATAGCCACGTACAACGCCATCACCACCTATCAATAGTTCGCCAGCCACTCCGACAGGCATTTGCTTAAGGTTCTGATCTACAATGTAGATTTGAGTATTGGAAATAGCTTTACCAATAGACATTTCATTATCATTTTCGACGTCAAATGTAGACGACCAAATAGTCGTTTCAGTTGGGCCATACATGTTTGTTAGGCGACCACCAATAGCTCCTCTTAACTCATTTGCTAATACTGAAGGTAAAGCTTCCCCACCAACCATCATGTGTTTGATATTCGCTAACTTGGCTTTGGACTCAGGCTCTGCAAGTAAAATAGTCGCCATAGAAGGTGTGCACTGGAAGTGCGTAACACGATGTTTATCAATCAAATCTGGTAATGAATAATTCGTTTGAGAGTCACTTTGAGACGACGTTTTTTCAGTCGTTGAAGTATTTATTCGAAGTTTTTTCAAATAAGGTAAATGTTTAATTACGATATCTGTATCAATACCAAAATCAATCAAACAACCAATCTCGTCTACGCCGATTTCTTTACACTTTCTAGCAGTTTCCATTGCACTTTCAGGCGTTCCGAATAAGCCACTGGTTCTAAAGTAGCGCTGAAATGCGAACTCTAGCAGGTCATCCATATCTTCATCTGAAATAGTTTCAAAAAACTCGTCCAAAGATTTACCGGCATCTTCTGACATTTTCTTAAATGTAGGAAAATTCCATGCTGCACTTTTAACTAGAAACATTGCGCTTTTAAGGTAATTTTTCATTGGCTCACGGACAATCTCTTCAACTTCTTCCATACTCTCACCAATGAAGGTATGCAACATTAAGGTGATCGTACCCTCTCCTGCATGACCTGCTTCTTTCCAGCCTTCTCGGTACGCATCAATTTTCGCTTGTACTTCTTCGAAGGTCTGACCCAGTAAATGGGTGAGTACATTAGCTCCAATTTTAGCGGCACTCTTAAAGCTATCAGGATTACCCGCCGTGGTAATCCAAACAGGCAGTTCTTTTTGAATCGGTAAGGGTAAGGTTCTAACCGCCACATCGCCATTAGGCCCTGGGAAATTAACTTTTTCACCACGCCATAATCGTCTCACGGACTCCAAAGAATCAAACATGACTTGTTTGGCTTCGGCATAGTTTTCAGGCTTAATCGCAAAATCAGGTGGCGCCCAACCCGCGGCAACAGCGATACCAACACGACCATTCGAGAGATTATCTATCACAGACCACTCTTCAGCTACTCGAATAGGGCTGTGCAAAGGAATAACACAACTTCCTGCACGTAAGTCAACATTCTCGGTAATAGTCGATAAAGCGGCTAGTGTCACTGACGGGTTAGGAAATAAACCACCAAAAGAGCCAAAGTGCCTCTCTGGATTCCAGACAGCTTTAAACCCATTTTTATCAGCAAACTTAGCGCCTTCTAGCAACAGCTTGTATTTATTAGGTTGATCTAAACCTTCTTCATCAGCGACATTCCAATAGAAAAAGCTATAGTCCAGTCCCAGATCAACAGCCTTATTCTCATTTTCTGAAAACTCAGCTGGAGCTTGTTTGTCTTGATAAATAACAACTTTAAAACCGCGTGATAAGGTCCAAAAAATCTCCAACACTGATATATCAAAAGATATGCTGGTCACAGCTAACCAAGTACCTTTTTCAGCCCCTATAACGGCATCCATTCCCACAAAGAAATTCACTACATTCTTATGTTCGACCATCACACCTTTTGGCTTACCTGTCGAACCGGAAGTATAAATAACATAAGCAAGGCTAGTACTTTCAGTTACTTGTTCTAGATTCTCTTCAGGGTACGTTTTTATGACTGCCTCAAGTTCATTATGCACTATAACTTGTGCGTTCAATTCCCCCAGTTTAGTAAAATGCCGGCTTTCAGTGACTAATACACTTAGTTTCGAGTCTTCAACCATATAACGTAAACGGTCAGCAGGATAAACAGGGTCAAGCGGAACATAAGCACAACCCAATTTATGAATAGCAACCAAAGTAACGACCATGTCAATGGAACGGTCCATCATAACACCGATCAAACCGCCCCCTTTTGCCCCACGCTCCAGCAAGAATCTTGCGACTTGGTTTGCGCGTGAGTTAAGCGTTTGATAATTTATTTCTTCGTCATCGTAGGCCAAAGCCACGGCTTCAGGCTGAGCCTCTGCCTGAGTTTCAATTAGCTGATGTAAACAAAGGTTCTTGTTATAACTGACTTCTGTTGAATTCCATCCGTTTATAGATAGAGTATCTTGTTCAGAAAGAATGTTAATATCTTTAATTGCTTGCTGCATACGACTTGAAGCTTCAGTCGCAATCACTAATAGCTGATCTATAAGTTGCTTAATACCCGCATTATCGATAACAGTATCACGATAACAAAGCTCAATTTTCTGGCCACTCTTTTCTAAGAGTATGATTAATTCACTTGTTTCAGCTGCAACTTTAAGCTGTACATTAGTTTCCACGGCATCTAAAGAGTCAACAATAGCCAACTTAACTGGAAATTGAGCTAAGCCAGTATGCCCTTTCAAAGCAGGCTCTCGAAGCCAAATATCACTGAGTAAAGCGCCTGCTTTATTAAAAGCAGTTAAGCTCTCCCGCACAGAAGAAAACAAAGATGAGAAAGTTTCCTTTTCGTCAACATTGACTTCAAGAGGAAGGTAGGCTGAAAAACAATCTTTAAATGACGAATCTTCATTTGATAAAACAGAAAAAGTAAAGTTAGTTTTACTATTCAGCCTTGAAAATAAGGCCGTCATAATAGCAATATTGAATTCAAGCGGTGCGCTTTGAAATAGATCAGCACTTAACACACTTGCAGGTAATGCAAGCGGAGTCCGTTGCAGTACGCCATCATCACTCGCGCTTACTTTTTTAGCGTAAGGGATATTGACTGGCTCAGCATTCAGAAGCCCTTTCACCCAGAAAGATTCATAACGACAAACATCTTTTACGCGAACGGAAAGGTTCTGCCGCGAAACGTCTGACCAATTAGGCAGTTGATCGCCCTTAGTAACATTGAACGTTTTTAGCAGGCTGATAACACAAGGGTGATGTTCACCAGTTTGAGAATATAGTTCACTTAATTCAATAACGCCTTGACCACAAGAAACCTGAATTGAGTCTGCATTATGTTCAATAATTCCCCCGGCAGGAGACGTCGTGATTGAATTTATAACCTTGGTTTTTCGAACAACGATTAAATCGCCCCCTAAACGCAGCTTAACGGTTACTAGAGGGTTGGCATAACTACCATAATCTAAACCTCGTACTAAACGGTCAATTTCCGAAGCTGGTTTTGTCCAGTCAATAATTCCAGCCGCATCAGGCCGCTTTACCAAACCAAAATAGCTTCTATCTTGTTGATTTTGAATTTTAGCTTGATTCGTACCATCGATCAGTTCATCAATGAGCTTATTAAACGACTCTAAAGCGGTTTGATAACATTTTGCATTAATAGATAAAGCTGTTTCGCCCGGAACGATAGGAAATAACTGTTGAGCTAATATTTGACCCGCATCTACATTGGTCGTCATTTCATGCCAAGTGATGCCATGCTCAGTTTCGTCGTTCAAAACTGCCCATACTGGCACATTCAACCCTGCATACCGTGGTAATGGGCCATCATGAAAATTGATCGCTCTACGACCAATTTTTAATAACCAGTCCGGTAACAGCTGCAAATTTGTAATACTAAAAACATAATCAACAGATTCTTCAGGGTATTTTCCTTCAAGCTCTTGATAGCTCTCCAAGTGAGGGATGTTCTTTTGAACACACCAGTCCTTAATGGCACTATCTTCACTGACAAGACATTTGATAACCCAGCCTTTTGAAATAAGCTGCTCACCACATTGAATTACCAGCGACTGCTCGCCAAGAAGTATTACACTTTGAGCCAATCCATTCATTTTTAAAATCTCCAATTTTCTTTACAATTTTTTATATCTATTCCGATTTAACCAAAAATCAACAACTAATTACCGCTTAAGCATAGAGTGATATTTAAAGCATGCATATTACCTTATCAATTAAGGGCCAATTAATAAGTACTAGCCTGCAGCTATCATTACAATTCATTACAATTCATTACAATTCATTACAATACGACATATTACTACATCGTCACTCAGAAAATTATGTTATAATTTTAATTTTTATGGCGTGATTTTAATTGAAAATCACACATAAGTCACAATATTAAAAACGGAAACGGTTAATGGATCCCTTTTTCTTTGGTGCGTCGACACAGGCCTTGTATGGCGTTTACCATCATCCCAACAAACAAACTACAAGAAACGAAGCCATATTAATTTGCCCCACATATGGCCAGGAGTATATGCGAGCACACCGCGCAAACAAACAACTCGCATCAACGCTAGCCAAACAAGGGTTTCACGTACTCAGATTTGATTATCGAGGGACCGGGGACTCATCGGGTGAAATTGAAGACGTTACTATAGAGAACTGGTTAGAGGATATTGAAACTGCTATTGAAGAACTCAGAGAAACATCCGGCACCAAAACCGTACATATAATAGGTTTGCGACTTGGCGCTTTATTAGCCAGTGCCACCACTATAAACAAAAAACTCAACATCAAAAAACTCGTGCTTTGGGATCCGATTATATCTGGCGAATCTTATGACCAAGAACTTCAAACAGAAATAAATAGAAAAAGTACCGCTGATAGCAAGCCAATTGATAAAAATAGCACCCTACACTTTCATGGCTTTCCTTTATCAAAAGAAATGCGCGAAGATCTATCCACTATAGATTTATGCGAACTCAAACCCCACGTAAAAAAAATCTTGCATATCGTATCCAAAGAATCCAAGAATGCTAATAAACTTAAAACAGCCTGGTCTGACATGCCCGCTTATGAATATGCATTCGTTAAAGCTCCAGGAGATTGGAACTTTGTCGATGACGTAGGTGGCATTATGCTACCTCAGCCAATTTTACACGCGATCACTACTTGGATGACGGCATAAAGGGAGCAACATGAGAGAAATAGCAGTAAAAATAGGCCAACCAACGCCGTTAGCGGGCATTATTACTCAACCCAAAAACTTTGACGCGTCAAAACCAGCAGTAGTAATACTCAACTCTGGATTAATGCATCATATCGGCACCTGCAGGTTATCTGTCAAACTTGCTCGACAACTAGCAGACAATGGACTTCTAAGCATACGTTTTGACTTTTCCGGACTAGGGGATAGTGCGCCTAGACGTACAACAAATTCCTATCGCGAAAGCACAATAGAGGAGCTAAAAGAAGTACTAGACCACCTACAAAAAACCAAAGGTATAAATAAATTTATTTGTTATGGGCTCTGCTCTGGCGCCCATGCTTCTTATGAATTTTCACTTATAGATCAACGTGTTATTGCCATAGCTCAAATCGACCCATATTGCTACCGAACCTGGAAGTGGTACCTCAATCATTATGGCCCAAAGCTTTTAAAACTTGAAGTTTGGCTTAGGTTTTTTACTCGGCACTTCAACAAAGAACAAAAAACAAAAGGTTTTAGTGAAACAATCGAGGCAGATAACTTTATCATGCCTAACTTCCCACAAGAGTACCCAGACCGCAATGAAGTAGCCAAGGGTTTGAAAACGCTTGTCGACAGAGGTATAAATATTTACTGCATCTTCACCGGAGGACAAAGTGAAGTTTTTAATTATCAATCGCAATTCAGAGACAGTTTCTCTGAGATCAACTTTAACCAGTTATTAACAGATGAATACTACCCTGAGATGAACCATATAATTACACATCCAGACAGTCAAAAAATAGTTAGAGATAATATTTGTTCGTGGATCAGTCATATAACTAATAACTAATAACTAATAACTAATAACTAATAACTAATAACTAATAACTAATAACTAATAACTAATAACTAATAACAACCTAACCGCTAGAGGCATCATTTATTTACCCCTAGCTTTTAGACTCATACTGCTTATAGCCTATGCTAAATTTATATTCCAGTAAGCAAATCGATACTATCCTACATTTACGGAAATGATCTCCCAAATGAAATATTTACTTACCACCCCCTCAAACAAAAAACTCGCTTACAAGTAATAAGCGCAACTTGGTCATTCTGAAAGAAAATTTACTTACAGCTCTTTAAATAATTTGTTTAACAAGCAAAAGTATCTAGCCTTTCCATATCGTTTTTTCAGCCTACTCATCACATTCTATATTTGCTCACACGTTACGTAGTTAAAGTCGGCACCTTTCGGAAGGTACTACCCAACCAAACCATAATGGCTTTCAATGTTACACCGCTCCCACGAAGCGAAAGCGTAAACAAAGCTTCAAACCTTTGATATAATCATATGCCTACATAAACGTCCGACTCATACAACTACAACCGAAGAAAATAATGCTTCCCTACCTTGTAACAGGCTTAGCACATATTCTTCAACATTATTACCACTAGACAAACCCCCCCTATCAAAGTAAATTCATTTTTTTGAGCTGACACACTTTGACTAGCGAACTGAAACAATAAATAAAGCATCTATCAATTTGACATCCACTCTTCAAACCCTGGAAGAAGACATTATACCTTGACAGGAAATAACATTATTAAAACACTAGAATGCGCTATAATTAAAGCCAGAAATATCATCAACTTACTAGAATAGAGTTAATGATATTTCTATATAAAGAAATCTTATAACGCCGAGAACGTAGGAGAATAATGAGTATTAGCTTATGCCCCAAAGAAGTATTTAAGATTAACCTGTTTCTAATTTTTTTATTGTTGACTGCAAATATACTTGGAATAGTTTCCAAGTTTTACTTTGATCATGATTCTGTTTATGGGTTAGTTGGATTATTTGATTTTAATACTGAAAAAAACATTCCGACATTCTATTCAGCAATTGCACTCTTAGTAGCTAGCATTTTACTTTCGTTAATAGCATTTGCCAGAAAAAAAGTGAACTCTCCTTTTATTCAGTGGTTTGTACTTTCATTAATTTTCTTATTTTTGTCAATTGATGAAATTTCAACAATTCATGAACGCGCTATCAGACCCACAAAAGAAGCACTTAATGCGTCAGGCCTATTTTATTTTGCATGGATAATACCATACGGTATAGCTTTAGGTGTTTTTATAATTGCATACTCAAAGTTTCTATTTAAATTACCCAAGAATATAATGATTTTATTTTTAATTTCGGGCACTACATTTATCTCAGGTGCAATTGGAATCGAAATGTTTGAAGGTAGGCACGCTGAACTTCACGGTACCAATAATATTACCTTTGCCCTCTTTTATTCATCTGAAGAATTTCTTGAAATGATTGGTATTGCTATATTTATTTACACTTTACTTACGTATATTGTCAATGAATTTGATTCTTTAAAAATAACCATAGTCAAAAAACAAATTGAGTAAATAATTACACACCATCGCTTTGCTCAGTAAGATATAAACAAACTCTTCACTTGATTTTCGTCTTATTACTACTTTAAATTCTACATTTCGATAGTAGTCAAAGTTCCATCAGTAAAGGGTATATAAAAGTTGAGCATTTTTGGATGAACGTCGACTAAGGCATCCAGATGATTTAAAGAATCAATTTTAAAGTAACTTTAGACAACAACTAAGTTTTAAAAAGCGGATAAAGGGACTCAGCATTGATTCACTTCGAACATTTTCAATTTAAACAAATAGACAACGAGCTCTGGTCAAACTGGCAAAAATGCAGCTTAAATTGGCGAACACTTCCTTTGCAGTCTCCGAACTGGCTTAAACCTGTTGCAGAGGCATCAGAAGGTAGTTTGGATAATTTATTTCTTCTTGTCGCAAAAAAAAAC
>Ga0209290_1000852_pt1 | contig 18319 bp, 15 predicted proteins | sample EN1Hudsemesocosm_2_FD_184632 | JGI IMG/M metagenome (GOLD analysis project Ga0209290, IMG submission 184632) | Methane-oxidizing microbial communities from mesocosms in the Hudson Canyon - EN10B Hudson Canyon (SPAdes) (version 2) | ecosystem: Environmental > Aquatic > Marine > Cold seeps... | reverse complement strand
AGCGCTATAATCAGCGCCATTTTTCAGCTTAAATCTTTGGTGCATACAACCATGGCAATGGATAAAACCTACCAGCCCCACGAAATCGAGAAATCCTGGTACAAAACCTGGGAAGAAAAGGGCTATTTTGCCCCTCAGGGCGGCGACGACGCTTTCAGCATCATGATTCCACCACCAAACGTCACCGGCTCTTTGCACATGGGCCATGGTTTTAACAACGCCATTATGGATTGCATGACGCGCCACAACCGCATGAAGGGCAAAAACACCCTTTGGCAGCCGGGCACCGACCACGCAGGTATCGCCACGCAAATGGTGGTAGAACGCCAATTAGCCGCACAAGGCATTGACCGTAAAGACCTGGGCCGTGAGAAATTCCTTGAAAAAGTATGGGAATGGAAAGAAGAATCGGGCGGTAACATCACCAACCAAATTCGCCGTTTAGGCAGCTCGGTAGACTGGAGCCGTGAGCGTTTCACCATGGACGACGGCCTAAGCGAAGCGGTACAAGAAGTGTTTATTCGCCTGCATTCTGAAGACCTTATTTACCGTGGCAAGCGCCTGGTAAACTGGGACCCTAAGCTGAACACCGCCATCTCCGACCTTGAAGTAGAAAGCAAAGATAAAAAGGGCCACATGTGGCACTTCCGTTATCCACTGGCCGATGGCCTTACTACTGTTGATGGCCAAAACTACATTGTAGTGGCCACCACCCGCCCCGAAACCATGTTGGGTGACACCGGCGTTGCGGTAAACCCGGAAGATCCACGTTATAAAGATTTAATTGGCAAGTTCATTGAGCTGCCATTAGTGGGCCGCCGTATTCCTATTGTGGGTGACGAACACGCCGACATGGACAAGGGCACGGGTTGCGTAAAAATTACCCCAGCTCACGACTTTAACGATTACGAAGTGGGCAAGCGCAACAAACTGCCCATGATTAACATTCTTACTTTCAGCGCGCACATACGTGACGCCGCCCAGGTATTTAATACCAACGGCGAAGAAAGCAACGATTACCCAAGTGAACTGCCAAGCGAGTTTGCTGGCATGGAACGTTTTGAAGCCCGTAAAGCCATTGTGGCCAAGTTTGATGAACTGGGTTTGCTGGATGAAATTAAAGATCACGACCTAACCGTGCCTTACGGCGACCGTGGCGGCGTGGTGATTGAACCCATGCTTACCGACCAATGGTACGTGCGCGTTGAAGAGCTAGCCAAGCCTGCCATTGAAGCGGTGGAAAACGGCAGCATTGAATTTGTACCTAAAAGCTACGAGAACATGTACTACTCGTGGATGCGTGACCTAAACGATTGGTGTATTTCTCGCCAGTTGTGGTGGGGCCACCGCATTCCCGCTTGGTACGATGAAAACGGCAGCGTTTACGTAGGCAAAGACGAAGCAGAAGTACGCGCTAAAAATAACCTAAGCGACGATGTAAACCTGCGCCAGGATAACGATGTATTAGATACCTGGTTTAGCTCGGCGTTGTGGACGTTCTCGACGTTAGGCTGGCCTGAAAAAACCAAAGAGCTAGAAACCTTTCACTCTACCGATGTGTTGGTAACCGGTTTTGATATTATTTTCTTCTGGGTGGCGCGCATGATTATGATGACGCTTAAGTTCACCGGTGAAGTGCCTTTCAAAAAGGTTTACGTGCATGGGCTTGTACGTGACCAGGAAGGCCAGAAAATGTCTAAGTCTAAGGGTAACGTGTTGGACCCATTGGATATTATTGACGGCATAGATTTAGAAGACCTAGTACAAAAACGTACTGGCGGTTTAATGCAGCCACAAATGGCCGCCAAAATTGAGAAGCAAACTCGCAAACATTACCCAGAGGGCATTGCCCCTTACGGCACCGATGCACTGCGTTTTACCTTTTTATCATTGGCATCCACTGGCCGTGATGTGAAGTTTGATATGAGCCGCTTAGAAGGTTACCGCAACTTCTGTAACAAGCTGTGGAACGCCACCCGTTTTGTGATGGAAAGCATTGGTCACACCGATGAACAACCATTAAGCGCCGCAGCCATTACCGATTTAAACAACGGCGATGTGGAACTGTCGTTGGCCGATCGCTGGATTCAATCGCGCTTGCAACAGGCACAAAAAGAAATTGGCGAGTCGTTAGAGAACTTCCGTTTTGATCACGCCGCACAGTCCTTGTATGACTTTGTATGGAACGAATACTGCGCCTGGTACCTAGAGCTGTCTAAGCCTGTATTGTGGGACGAGAACTCCTCTGAAGCGCAAAAGCGTGCGGCGCGCCGCACCCTGGTTCATACCCTTGAAAGCATTTTGCGTTTGGCGCACCCCATGATGCCGTACATTACCGAAGAAATTTGGCAGAGCATCGCACCTATCGCAGGCAAAGCGGGCGAGACCATTATGCTTGCGCCGTACCCATTGTTTGATGCCACCCAAGTGGATAACAGTGCCGATGAAGACATTGAATGGCTAAAAGGTGTTATCACAGGTACCCGTAATATTCGTGCCGAGCTAGGCATAGGGCCAGGTAAACCGGTTAAGTGTTTGTTTAAAAACACCAGCGCCGCAGATCAGCAGCGCTTAAGTGCTAACAATACTTTCTTAAAGGCCATGGCCAAATTAGAAGAAATTACAGTGTTAAACGCAGGCGACGACGCACCTTTATCTGCCACCGCCATTGTGGGCGAGATGGAAGTATTGATTCCCATGGCAGGCAACATTGACGCGGCCGCTGAAATCAACCGCTTAAGCCGTGCCCTTGAGAAAAACCAAAAAGAACTGGGCCGTGTGGCGGGTAAGCTAAACAACCCTAAGTTTGTGGATAAAGCACCGGACGACGTAATTGAAAAAGAGAAAGCCAAGTTGGCTGACTTTGAAAGTACCTCTAAAAAGCTAACGGAACAGCTTGAGGCGATTAAGGCGCTTTAGACTTTTTAAAACCTGAGCTATACAAAAGCTTATCCAGACACTGTTCTGGGTAGGCTTTTTTTATGCCCACCCCTTGTACGAGGCTGCTTGCAGCCCCCTACAAAAACTTTAGTTGGCAATTCCCACTCTGGTCACAAAACCCCACCCTGAAAATTCTTTTTAATTGCTATATGATGTTGCGTCAACCTGCTCCACCGCCAAGGAATGTGAAGGACGCGCAGTATGCTGGACAGCACCATTAGTTATGAAACCCCAGAAGGCATTCAAATTCAGTTGCCCATCGCTGGCCCCTTAGTGCGCAGCCTGGCCTGGATGATTGACCTACTCATTCGGGGTGTGATTTACATCCTGGCCGCCACTGGCTTGTCTTACTTGGGTGAAGTGGGGCAAGGGCTTATGCTCATTGGCTTATTTTTTTCCGAATGGTTATACCCCACTATATTTGAAGCGGTAAAAGGCGGCACGCCCGGCAAAATGCTTATGGGTTTGTACGTAACCATGGATGATGGCACCGCTCTTACTTGGCAAGCCTCGCTTACCCGCAACCTGTTACGGGTGGTGGACTTTTTTCCTTTCTTATATATCACCGGTTTAATTTGTGTTTTGTGCAACGCTCAGTTTAAACGCTTAGGGGATTTAGTGGCAGGCTCGTTGGTTGTGTACAAAGAAGAAACCAAAAAACTTAATTCCATAAACCTGACTCATACACCCCGTGCCTTGCCTTTTCCATTTAGCGCAGGTGAACAACGTACCCTGTTGCATTTTCAAGATCGCCAGCAAGATATATCAACGGGCCGCCAGGTAGAGCTGGCCAATCTTTTAGAACCGGTGATTAACTGTAAAGATCAAGCCGCGGTGGAGTTGCTAAATGAATATGCAGCTTGGGTACGAGGGGCCAGCAAATGAAACAACTGGCCTTTGAAAACAAGTACCAGGATTTTTGGCAGGCATTTAGTGTGCTGCTTGATCAACTGGAAGGGGTTGAAATTAAAGACGAGGCCTTTTCTAATAATTGGGCAAAATTTCCCGCCCATTATCGCAAGATGTGCCAGTTTTTATCGGTGGCCCAAAGCCGGCAATACAGCCCGGTACTGATCGATTTTTTACATCAACTGGTATTGCGCGGTCACCGCCATTTATACCGACAAAAGCCTGCTATGCTCTCGGCCTTTGCAAGGTTTGTTACCCAGGGATTTCCCCAAGCGTTGCGCCGTGAATGGCGGGTGTGGTTAATATCCTCTGGCCTGTTTTATATTCCGGCCCTTTTTATGGGTTTGATGTGTTATTTCAACGGTGAATTTTTATACAGCCTAGTCACCTACGAGCAAGTACAGCAAGTGGAATACATGTACGACCCCAGCAACGTAAAGCTGGCTCGTCCCGAGGGCCGTGAATCTGATTCGGACTTCATGATGTTTGGTTATTATATCTTTAATAACGTGGGCATCGACTTTAAAACCTACGCCTCGGGTTTATTGTTTGGCATGGGTTCAATATTTTTTATGATCTTTAACGGCCTGTTTATTGGCGGCGTGGCGGGCCACCTGACCAACAAGGGGTTTATTGAAACTTTTTGGCCGTTTGTTTCTGGGCACAGTGCACTAGAGCTTACCGCCGCCACCATTGCCGGGGCGGCCGGTTTAAAACTGGGCTATTCGTTAATTAACCCTAAAAATTTCACCCGGGCCTTGGCGCTAAAAAAAGCGGGCATAGATTCGTTTCCGCTTATTTGCGGCGCGGGCCTCATGACCTTTTTAGCGGCGTTTGTGGAAGGCTTTTGGTCGGCCACCCCCGATATCCCCCACCTAGTAAAATACGCTGTGGGCATTGCAGCCTGGCTGGCGGTGTTTAGTTATTTATTACTGGCAGGCAGAAAATCATGAAACTTGAAAACCTGCAAATTTCCCTGGCTCAACGCACCCCTTGGCAAGCCACAGATTTGGGTTTTCAAGTGGCCCGCCAGCACTATAAACCCATGTTGTTAATCAGCGTTACCCTTACCTGTGTATTGTCGCTGTTATTGTGGGCTTTGTGCCAAAATGCAGTATATGCCTGCCTGTTATTATTTTGGTTTAAACCCATTATTGAGCGCCCGCTATTATACTTTATTAGTCGCGCGATTTTTTCCGACGCTCCCACCGTTAAAGAGTCTTTTTTTAGTTTAAACGGGCAAGCCAATCGCCTATGGTTTAAAACCCTGTTTATTCACCGCTTTAGTATAAGCCGTTCGTTTAATGACCCTGTGGTATTGCTGGAAGGGTTAAAAGGGGAAGCACGCAGCAATCGCTTGCGAGTACTGCATAACTCCAGCAACGGCTCGGGCTGGTTAAGCATGTTAGGCATTCACATTGAATACGCCATTCAAATGGCCATGTTTGTATTGCCGCTTATTTTATTGCCCAGCGGCGTGATTGATGTGGATTTTTCTCAGTTTTTTGAAACCGATAACAGTGCCGTCGCCGCGTTAACGCTTATTACCTATGCCGTGGCGGTGGCGCTGGTGGCGCCGTTTTATGTGTGCTGTGGCTTTATATTATATTTAAACCAACGCACCCACCTGGAAGCCTGGGACATAGAATTGGGCTTTAAAAAAATTGCCCATCGATTGGGCAGCCTAAGCAGCATTGCTGCATTGGTATTGGTGGGGATGCTGTCTTTTAGCCCAAGCCCGTCATGGAGCGAAGAGGCTGAGGAGGTTGATGCCGACGCTAAAATTGCAGAACAGCAAGCCGAAAAAGCAGCCATAGAAACATATTACCCGGCAAGTGAGTTAAGCGATGCCAAGCAGGTACGCAGTGCGCTCAGTGACATTTTAAACTCGGATGTCTTTGGTGAACACTACCAAGAAAAAGACTACTCATTTGATTGGGACTGGAACTGGGATTTTGAACCCAAAGAAAAAACTCAGGATGATTTACCCTGGTTAAGCCTCATTAAAGATTTGGCTCTGTATTTTAAATACCTAATGATTTTACTATTAAGTTTGTTATTGCTGTATGTGCTTATTAAATACCAACCCTGGTTGTATTTTTCCAGTTTTAAGCGCCAAAAAAAAGACAAACCACAATCTATTTTGGGCATGGATATGAGCCAGCAAAGCCTGCCGGATAATTATTTACAACTTATTGCCGGGCATTTAACGCAGCAACAGTTTAGGGAGGCCTTAAGCCTGATGTTTAGGGCGCACCTGATTAATGCCATTCATGTGAAAAAAATTCCCTTCAAGCAAAGTAATACCGAACAAGAATGCTTGGTCATTATGCAGGCCCATAGCCCACAGGAAGAAGCCCAGTGTTTTGCTGAACTGGTGATGCATTGGCAAATGCTGGCCTACGCTCATCAGAGTGCCAATGCACAGGCCTTGCACACTCTCTTTAAACACTGGCAATCGTTTATGAGTGAGGGGCAAAACACATGAACATACGCCCCTTGTTGATAACGACCCTGGTAATTTGTGCGCTGGGAGCGTCTGCCTGGTGGATATCGCAGCGCATTACGGTGAGCCTTGAAGACCAACGCAAGCCCCCCGAAAAAGACATTCGTTTAAACCCCATGTCGGCACTGGAGCAGTTACTGTTGCACTTTGAGGTTAAGGTACAAAGCAATAATAACCGCAACCTTTTGCATAACCTGCCCGCCACCAACGAAGCCATTGTGGTACGTAATCTAAAACAACCGCTCACCCATGAGCGAGAGCTGGCGTTATTAAACTGGGTGGAACAAGGGGGCAAGTTAATTTACGAGCCTTACTGGTTAGGCAAGAGTGACGAGCGCCAATACTTCCATGAAAAAATGGGGGTACTGATTCAAGAGATAGAAGACTGGCAAGATATTCAACGGCCCAACCACGCTTGGAGCGAGCAAAATAATGAAGATTTGTATTTTCATATGAGCCCTCAGTATGTGCTGAGTTTGCAAGCGGATAGCCCGTTGGTAAATCACAGTAAAATCGTTATTGCATCGGATGTGGGCGCCCATGGCATACAGGTGAACCACGGCCAAGGCTCAGTGCTGTTTTTAAGTGACAGTGATTTTTTAAGCACCCCTAAAGTGTGGCAACCTTATTATAAAAATGACAAACACGGTTTCTCTACCGATTTATCCCGCCACGATCATGCTTATTTTATGTGGCTGCAATTAAAAGACAGCCAAAAAGTGTGGCTGTTATATGAAACCAGCTCCCCTGCCTTTTTAAGCATTGTATATAAACATTTTCCAGCCTTAGTGTTGTTTAGTGCCACCTGGTTACTGTTATTTTTATTATACCTATTAAAGCGGTTTGGCCCTGTGGTGTCTCAACTGCCTGGCGAGCAGCGTAATCTAAAACAACACATTCAGCAGGTGGGGTATTTTCACTGGCATCAGGACAAGGGCAACCACCTATTAAATAGCTGGCGCAGCCGCATTCAACACCGGGTATTTGTAAAACACCCTAATTTAGCTGGCCTGCAAGACAATGCCCTGTATGACATGTTGGCCAGTTTAAGTGGCTGTACCCCGGCTGATATTCAACAGGCCTGGAGCGAGCCATGCCACAACCAAACCGAATTCATCACCTATACCAAGAGACTAAAAAAATTATGGACAATGTAGAGTCATCCGCCTTTAGTGATGCCCAGCTAAGCATTCAACAACTCACCAACGAACTTAAAAAAGTCATGGTGGGCCAAGACAGTGTGATTGAACAAACCATCTTGTGTTTGTTGGCCGCGGGCCATGCATTGGTAGAAGGTGTGCCAGGCTTGGGTAAAACTTTATTGGTGCGCAGCCTGTCACAGGCCATGGGCGGTAAGTTTAATCGCATACAGTTTACCCCTGACTTAATGCCATCGGATGTTTCTGGCCACGCCATGTTTAACAAGCAAAGTGACAACTTTGTGATTCGCAAGGGCCCGGTATTTTGTAATTTACTATTGGCCGATGAAATTAACCGTGCCCCGGCCAAGACGCAATCGTCCTTGCTGGAAGCCATGCAAGAACAGCAAGTAACCGTTGAAGGGCAAAGTTTACAGTTGCCCTCCCCTTTCATGGTGATGGCCACCCAAAACCCTTTGGAACACGAAGGTACCTACCCCTTACCGGAAGCTCAATTGGATCGATTTTTACTGCACATATGGGTGGATTACCCCAGCGTAGAAGAAGAAATTGAATTAAGTAAACGCTTGTCGGCAAACGTGGGTGACCAGCTGGACGTGAGCGCCATTCAACCTGTGATGTCGTTAGAGAAAGTACAAGAGCTGCAATTACTGCTGACCAAGATGGAAGTGGATCAATCTATTCATGAATACGCGGTTCGCTTAGTGCGTGCTACCCGCGACTGGCATGGTATAGAAGTGGGCGCAGGCCCCAGGGGTAGCCTGGCATTATTACGGGTGGCCAAAGCCCATGCCTTAATGCAGGGCCGCGCCTTTGTATTACCGGACGACATTAAGTCCATGGCGGTAAGTGTATTGCGTCACCGTATTCGTTTAACCGCCGAGTTGGAAATAGAAGGCATAGGCGCGTCCCAAGTAATTAACGAATTATTGCAAAACGTGGAAGCACCTCGCGTATGACCGCCAGCAAAAAACTGCTGACGTTTGCCGCGCTGTTTTTACCCTTGGCATTGGCAGCTGACTTATATCCACCCATCACTGTGGGTTTGTATGTGGCGGCCACACTGTTTTTATTCGTGGTGGTATGGGATGCCGTGGGTTTATGGTTAACTCCTAACCCGCAGGTTGAGCGTGACATTGAAAGTAATTTAGCGGTGCAAACCTGGAACCCGGTGGCCCTAAAGTTTGTAAATGAAAGTACCCGCCCAATAAAAATGCAGGTGTTTGACTTGCACGGAGACGATACTCAAAGCCAATTATTGCCACAGATATTAAACTTGTCAGGCAACAGCCACGCGGATGTTTGTTACCAACTTAAGGCGACCCGCCGTGGCAATACCTCACTTAAAAGCGTGGATTGCCTGCTTGAGTCTCCTTGGGGTTTGTGGCATTTACGCCGTAATATTCCCTGTGAAAGCCAAGTACGGGTGCAACCCAATTATAAAGACGTATTTGAGTTTGCCTTGTTAGGTGACGAACAAAAACTGGCCCGCATGGGCAATCGCCAACAGCGCCGCCGTGGTGAGGGCACCGAGTTTCACCAGCTTAGGGAATACCAAAGTGGTGACCCCATGCGTAAAATTGACTGGAAGGCCTCGTCGCGTATTGGCAAATTAATCAGTAAAGAATTTCAAGACGAACAAGATCAACAATTGGTCTTTCTATTGGATACTGGGCGGCGCATGCGTCATAAAGATCACAATGTAGAGCACATGGATCAAACCCTTAACTCTATGCTGTTACTGTCGCATGTGGCCGCTAAACAAGGAGACGCGGTGGGTTTTATGGCGTTTGGCAATGACCATACCTGGTGCCCCCCCAGAAAACACAAGGGCATAGTGAAACACTTGCTGGACCATTGTTATGGTTTAAATGCAGGGTTAGTGATGTCGGACTATTTATTGGCGGCGCAAAGATTAATTGAACTGCAAAAACGCCGCGCCCTGGTCATTATTTTAACCAACAGTCGAGACGAAGACCGGGATGATTTGGAAAAGGCGGTGTTAATATTACGAAAGCGTCATTTGGTGGTGGTGGCCGACCTTTATGAAAGCTTCCTGGGAGACATGCTTAAACAAGACCCTGAAAACTTTGAGCAAAGCCTGCAGGTGCTCACCACAGAAAACTTTATGCGCCAACGGCAAGAGATGCACAGTTCGTTAAATAGCTTAGGGGCCATGTGCTTGGATTGTACCGCTGAGGAACTGCCCGCAACCTTAGTGAACAGTTACCAACAGATAAAACATTCAGGGCGTTTATAAAGGTAACTTATCCCTAATCAAGGAATCTGAAACAATTTCGTTTTGAAATTTATCGTAAGCCACTACTTGGCACGTCGTTGGGTCTATTGCTATTGAGGTGTTTGAGGCATGGTCGTGACATGGATGTCACTTATAAGAACAATGCAGGATGCAATTGTCGAACGCCGAAGCAAGCCTACATGGATGGATGTACGGCGCACTCAATAGTAATAGACCCAAGGACGTGCAGGCTGATTTTAAAACTAGCCCTAGAGAATAACTTACTCAGTAAAAACCTTACGATAGCTGGTGTAAACAGTAATCGTTAATAATGGAATCATAATTAGCCACCCTAATCCCGCTGGGATCATCGCCACTATCATCCAGAAAGCCATAATCAAACCATAAACCGTCAGGGGCAACCAGTTTTTAAGGCAGGCTTTAAAGCTCATACCGACAGCTTGAAACACACCTTTGGATTGCAAAACGATCAGTGGTGTAGCAAACCAGGAAAGCATCGTATAAAGCGCCATGCCAACGATAAATATTATCCCACCTATCATCATATTGGCTGGGTCCATCTTAAAGGTCTCAGGATCAATTTCTTGGCCCATATAGGCTGCCATAAATAATTCAGAGCCTAAAAATGAAAATGCCAGTGCCGCGATGACCACCCCTATAATAGATACCATTATCGCCAAGCCAAACACCCCCTTACCATTGGCTTTAACCGCTGAAAATAAGTGGCTAAACTTTAGCTTGCCACCTTTTTCAATGTCGCTGGCAGCAATAAGTAATCCTGCATACAAAGGAGTATAAATCAGTGGACTGAATAACGAACCACCCAGAGGGATGCTATTTAACGCCACCATTAACGCCACCAAAACTAATGAAATAAAGCTCCATTTAAAGGGCGCTGCCTTATAGATTCTCCAGGCGTCTGCCACCATGCGACTACCCTGGCCTGCGGTGAGTTTTTTGGCTTCACAAAAAACCACCTCACCATTGGCATTTACGTTTTCGACTTGGGATGTGGGGGCACTATAAGGATTTACGGCGGGTTGATCTGTCATCTTTTCCTCCTTGATGATTTAATTAGCCCAACATTGTATATAATAACCACAGCCAAACCAATATGCCGTGCCCCAGTTGTGACGGCCTTACAATTTATACAAAAGGACTTGTATGAAAACCCTGTACTGCTTAGTAATAATGTTGGTGAGCGGCCTTTGCCACGGCCAGGTTTACCGCTGCTTAAACGAACATTCAGAAATTACCTTTATTGATACCCCTTGTGATCCACAGTCACAGCCTTATAAAATAAAACAACAAATGGCGTTAAAGCTAAAGAACATTGACGCACCTAAAATTAACAAGAAAACCAAATCACCCGCTAAAAAATCATCCCCCTCTACTAGCTGTCCCAGATTTAGCGCCACCCAACTGCGTAACCTAAGGGTGAAAGATCAATTTCAAAAAGGCATGCCTGCCACGGCTATTGTTAAGCGTTTTGGTAAGGCTCAGCAGGTTCAGGGCGCACCCAATAAACAAACCTGGATTTATAAAAGCCCGCGCGTAAAACGTACCTTTAAATTTAAAGACAGCTGCTTACTATCATGGCAAGAGAAATGGCAGGGAAAGAAAAGCAAAATTAGTAAGTATCATGACTAATGACCGCTAAATAGCGCCTTTCACTTACCACACCCTGAAAATGATCCAGTCATTTTTTAGGATACAACCCATCCATGGGCATAATTAAAGGAAGACCAAACGCGAACCTTGTTTTATGATGCCTGTCTATAAACACACTTAACCAAAAACTTAACTAAACGCTAAAAAGGAAATTACTATGTTTGGCATTGAAATGACGGTCCTCGTCATCGCCGTATTGGCCATTGTTACCATCGCCAAAGGCATCACTATGGTGCCCCAGGGTTACATGTGGACCGTAGAGCGTTTTGGTAAATACACCCACACCCTACAACCGGGTTTACACCTTATTATTCCCTACGTTGACGGCATTGGCTTTCGCCAAAATGTTATGGAGCAGGTGCTAGACATTGAGCCTCAGGAAGTAATCTCGGCCGATAATGCTATGGTGACCACGGATGCGGTATGTTTTTACCAAATTCTGGACCCGGTAAAAGCGTCTTACGAGGTAAACGATTTGCCGCGCGCCATGCAAAACCTGGTGATGACCAACATTCGTGCGGTACTGGGCTCCATGGAACTGGATACCATGTTAAGTAACCGTGATGCCATTAACGCCTCTTTGCTTGGCAAGGTAGACGATGCCACCGACCCTTGGGGTTTAAAGGTTACCCGTATTGAGATTAAAGACATTTCTCCTCCACGTGATTTGGTTGAATCCATGGCCAACCAGATGAAGGCCGAGCGTGATAAACGTGCCTCTATCTTAACCGCCGAAGGTGAAAAACAATCGGCAATCGAAGTAGCCCTAGGTGAAAAAGAAGCCGCCATCTTAAAAGCCGAAGGCGCTCGAGAAGCCGCCTTTAAAGAAGCTGAAGCCCGCGAACGTTTAGCCGAAGCCGAAGCAAAAGCCACCGAGGTGGTATCCAAGGCCATTAGCGAAGGTAATAATCAGGCCATTAACTACTTTGTTGCCCAGAAATACATCGATGCCCTTTCTACTATTGGCGCAGCCGAAAACTCTAAAGTCGTAATGATGCCGTTGGAAGCCAGTGGTGTTATTGGCTCGGTGGCGGGCATTAATGACTTGTTAAAAGAAATGAAACAATCCTAACTCACTAAAGGGACTCACCATGGAAAATGAAATGTGGGCTTGGCTTGATCAATTAAGCATGTGGCACTGGTTTATATTGGGGCTCATTTTATTAATGGGTGAGGCCTTTGGTGCCGCCGGTTTCTTGTTAGGGGCCGCGGTAGGCTCGTTATTAACCGGTTTACTGGTTTGGCTTGCGCCCATGGTAGTGGAAGGCGGTATGGGGTGGCAGGGCCAGATTTTAAGTTGGACCGCGCTGGCCATTGGTTGCTCACTGCTGTACTGGAATAAATTTCGTGCAAGCCATCAGGTGAGCGAACGCCCTGAACTCAATCATCGCAGCAGCCAGTTAATTGGCCGCAAGCTCACCTTAAAGCAGGATGTGGATTTCAGCGGACGCATTCAAATTGGTGATACCTTTTGGAAAGTCACCTGTGATGATTCGTTGAAAGTTGGTGATAAAATTGAAGTGGTGGCGGCAGATGTGAGCACGCTTACTATTGCCAAGCTGGACTAGCGATTACCCAGTTAACTTTAATTATTGGCTAAATAGAAGCTTGCCATTATCAATGGCAAGCTTTCCTTCCTCTACTGCTAAGTCTTAGGCAATCCTGGAAAAAACATATTAGTGGTTTGCTGATATTGCTTATAATCAGGGCGTTTTTGCACCGAATAAAACTCCGCCGGTTTGGCCCCTGTATAATGCACTAACGTCACATACATAATGCGCGACACAAACCCCAAACACAGCCCCAGTAATATCCACACAGGTGTACTCTCAACCGATTGCAACGCCCACCAGCTAGGAACAGACGCAATAATCAAGGCATTCCATACCATCCACTCGGCAAAGTAGTTAGGATGACGGCTGTAGCGCCACAGGCCCACATTACAGACCTGATTTTTTAAGCCCTTATCCCGCATGTCTTTGAGAAACGCTAGCTTTTGAGTATCCGACAGGGATTCAATAATGAAGGCGCCCAACCAAATTAACAGACCCACCACTTCAAACATGGAAACAGTTTCGCTTTGGTTATTAGCAATCACAAACGCCGGCATAGCCAAAAAGGCGGCGTTGGCCAGCCCTTGCAAAAGCACCTCAACCTGCATAACAAACCTCTTATCCACATGGCCTGCCTTTTCCCAGCGGCGATGCTGAAACTGGTACCTTGGCAGCTCTGTATTTAAGTGACCCATCTTCCACAGTTGTAGCGCCCCCAAGCCCATGCGCAAACCCATGAAAATATAAACACCGCCTACCAAGGCCGTACGTAGCCAGTGGCCTTCGGAAAATATCAGAGTCATCACCCCAATAACCACAAGTCCCCAGGGCCAGCCAATATCTACGTAAGACATGCGCCCGGTTTTCCAAGCGGGAATGCACACCACCAACAGAAATAACACCAGTTGAGCAATGCCGTTAATTAAGCTTATTTCAGATAGGCTACCCGTGCCCACTAGTAGCCCCCACCCCAATAGATAAGGCAGCAGCGGAAGTAATTTTTTCATGACAATCCTGTTTTTATAATTATTTTGTACGAGTTTTTGAGATAAAAAATAGCGGTGAACATTAAAAGCCGCACTGCAACGGGCGCAGTGCAGCCAAACAGCTAATTAAACCAGCTTCATCAAGGACGCTTTTTCATAATCCTGAAGTTCATCTAGCTGGTTGTTTTTAACCTTCACCACCCATTCAGGATCTTGCAACAGGGCACGACCCACAGCCACCAATTCAAACTCGTCATTGGCCACACGCTCGGATAATTGTGTGATGGAACCTGTCTCGGCACCGGCCTGTTCTGACATGCCCATGTTGCCACCGTCTTCGTCAATGAAGCTGGTATTTAAACCCACACTGCCCACGGTAATTACTGGCTTGCCGGTTAATTGCTTGGTCCAACCGGCCAGGTTCATGTCGGAACCTTCAAATTCTTTTTCCCAGAAGCGGCGAGTACTGCAGTGAAAGATATCCACGCCGGCGTCAACCAACGGCATTAAGATGGCTTTTAATTCTTCAGGAGTTGTGGCCAATCTGGCGTTGTAATCCTGCTGCTTCCACTGGGAGAAACGGAAAATAACCGGGAAGTCTGGCGCCACACGAGCACGAATGGCTTTTACAATTTCAACTGCAAACTTGGTACGAGCCACCGCATCGCCACCGTAAGCATCGGTTCGAGTGTTGGTGCCTTCCCATAAAAATTGATCCACTAGGTAACCGTGAGCACCGTGAACTTCAATGGCATCAAAGCCAATTCTTTCAGCGTCTTCTGCTGCCTGGGCGAAGGCTTCTACTACTTCATCAATATCGGTTTGGTCCATGGCCACGCCGTTTTCTTTGCCTGGCTTAAATAAACCCGATGGGCTGTAACCCGGTACCGACTTGTCTGGCTCTATGCCTTCTTTACGTACCGAACCCACATGCCATAACTGAGGCGCAATTTTTCCGCCCTTGGCGTGTACCGCGTCTACCACTTTTTTCCACTGGGCCAGAGCAACGTCTCCGTGCATGAAAGGCACACGGGCATAACCGTTGGCGGCCTTGTGACCTACGGTGGTGCCTTCGGTAATAATTAAACCCACTTCGTGTTCGGCGCGACGGGCGTAATAAGCTTCTACTAATTCGTTGGTTTTATTGCCCGGTGAAAAAGTGCGGGTCATGGGCGCCATGACGATGCGGTTTTTAAGATCCAAAGGGCCCAGTTTAATAGGCTGAAATAATGAGTTGCTGGCTGACATGTTTTTCTCCAATGCTGTGAAAATACAGCTGTAAAAATTAAGGGTGTGCTTTGTAAGTTATTTTTTTATAAGGCTTTCAAATTGAGACATGGTTTGGCTAAGTAATTCTTCGCCGTGTAAACGGGCGTAATACAAGGCCCCCTTACAACTGAAAATAAATAAACTGGCCAGGGCGCGAGGGTCATCCTGGCGGATAAACTCACCGCTTTTCATGCCTTGGGAAATAACCTTACTTACCCAATCCAGCTCCAGATTATCCAGGCGCGTTAACTCCTGTAAAATCTGCGGGCTAAGGCTAGTGAGGTCACTGTGAAAGGCGGCCACCGGGCAGATTTTGTTTTCGCTTAAACAGTGTTTGGTGGCGGCGCGTAAATAACGTTGCAATTTGTCCCAGGCGTTTGCGCCGTGGTTATCAAAGTGGGTGAACCCCTGTACTAGCCAGTCTTCACTCCATTGGCACAACGCCAAACCCAAATCCTGTTTCTTGGGAAAATGGTGATGCACGCTGGCCTTACTAATGCCCAGCTCACGGGAGATATCCAGATAGCTAAAGCCGTTGTAGCCCCCGCTGCGCAGCAGGTCGGCTGAAAACTCAACAATTTGTTGCTTGGTATTCATGGACACATTGACCATTTAAAGAGTGTGGACAGCCTACCTACCTGTAGGTAGGGCGTCAATTACCAATGATTATTCCATCCTGCAACAGGCTGTTGCAAGAATGAGGGCATCACTCATAGGAAGGGAAATTAATAGCTTAAATGGCGCAGGTAGCGCTGGAACTCGTCAGAGACCTTAAGGCCATCCATGTGCTGTGGCTGGAATTTAATGAAGCTAAAGTGGTTTAAATAATGGTATTCCTTGGGGTTCGATTTGGCCTGCCAGCGTTTATGGAAGTTATAAAAATGCCGCTGTATATTCGCCTGACGCGCTTTAAGTTGTGGCGCCATAAGCAAATACAAGCTCCCCATGGCTTGGGTGTTATGTACTTGAATCTCATTTTTAAAACTCTCATTCATCAGCCCCAGTTGCGCCAATACGGTGATGCCGGCGCTGCCCTGTTGCTCCAGAACCGTATAGATCACATGATCCACCGTGCTCTTTTGCATTAAATGAATGCCGCCTTTATTGGCCATTTTTTTGGCTGAGAATGCCGCCAGCATGTCCTGTTCGGCGTAATAAATATGATCCGGCAGCCGATTTTGTTGTGCTTGTTTACGGGAAAACAGCACCACCTTAAGAGGCTGGTTAGCCTTTAACAGAGGAATAAACCCCAATTTTTCAATCAATAAACTGGCATAACCGGAGCTCACATAGGCCATGGTAATTTGGCCTGTTTCACACAGCTTTAAAAACTCAGGCACGGTTTTGGGGTAGAGGAACTTAAGCTGCTCCCCCTCGTTGGCCAGGCCCTGCACCATAGGCTGCATTTGATGAGCGAATATCTCGGCCTTTAATAGCGGCATGCTGCCCAACAGCAAAGGTTTGGATAAACACTGAGTACTTAGTACAAGCCCGCACAACCATGCACACAGGGGCCAATAGTTCATAGGGTTAGCCAGATTAAAGGTGTTTATGCAGTATAGTTGAGATTAGTTATTCCTCCTTTTCCCTTACCAGCAAAGCGTGATAGGAGTTGCGAATTTAAGACACCAAATCAAATAGGGTTTGCCGCAACCAGGCGTTGCCCTGATCTTCATCCGAGCTTTTGTGCCAGTACAGATGCCACTCAAACTGCTCCATTTCAAATGGCAACGCTAGGCTCACTAATCCATTCGCTTTAGCCTGGCGAGACGGCATTGTGCAGCACAAGTCGGTCTCACGAATAATGCGCGGCGCGGCCAGGGAATGCTGTAGGCGCAATTGAATATTACGCTTAAGACCCTGAGCATTTAGGGCTCGATCCACATGACCCACCCCCTTACGGCGACTGGAAACATGGATGTGGCCTAGAGCCAAATATTGCTCCAGGTTTAAACCTTCTTTTATAGCGGGATGGTCTTCCCGTACCGCACACACATACTCTTCCTGTGACAACAGTTGATGACACAGGTTGGAGTCGTTTAAAACCGGCACGTCCACCACAAAGTCCAACTCCCCCGAGGCTAGGCTTTTGCTCATATCCCCCCGGCCCATGGCAAAACAGTCCACCGAGATGCCCGGTGCTTGTGCCTGTAGATGGGACATTAACGGCGGTAATAACAACGCCTCGAAGGTGTCGCTCATGCTGAAACAAAATTCTTTATTGGCCTGGGCGGGGTCAAATACATTGCCCTCTTGTACACAGCTGTTCAGCAATTGCAGAGCCTGCTGGGTTTTCAGCACTATATTCTGCGCCACCGGGGTGGGCACCATGCCTTGCGGGGTGCGCACAAACAGGCGATCGTTGAAGGATTTTCGCAGGCGGCTTAGGGCGTTGCTCACGGCAGGCTGAGATAAAGACAAAACTTCAGCGGCGCGAGTGAGATTACGCTCTTGGTAAATGGCCTCGAACACCTTAAACAGGTTTAGGTCTAATTGATTGAGTCGCATGATTTACTCCCCCTCATAAATAGTGATTCAAAAGACGGGGTTAATTACCCTGCCAGCCCGCAGCTGGGGCTAATGCCATTAAGGGCGCCGTAAATACATCCTGTAGGCTTGACTCGGCATCCCTGCCTCAAACACCTTAATGGCATCAGCCCCAGCTACGAGCAAATATGATAGTGCTGCTAACATTTTGATTCATATAGTGTTTGCGGGAACTATAGAAGAACTTAGGGGTGGGGCAATACCTCTTGTGATGTGTGAGGCATGGATGCCGAGTCAAGCCTACACGGACGTATCCACAGCGTTCACAAGAGGTATTGCCCTGCTCCTAAGTTGGCAGTTCCAATCGCTTCCAGCACTCGACCAACTATTGATGGCGTGAATAGTACTCTATTCACATAATTAATTTCCTAAATATACAACTTAAGCTTATTCTGTAAACCGTTCAAGACTTTTAACGAGAGGCAGATATGGCAGAGTTTTATTTGGTACGCCATGGTCAGGCATCATTTGGTAGCGACAACTACGACCAACTTTCTCCCATGGGGTATCAACAGGCC
>Ga0209290_1000851_pt1 | contig 18334 bp, 18 predicted proteins | sample EN1Hudsemesocosm_2_FD_184632 | JGI IMG/M metagenome (GOLD analysis project Ga0209290, IMG submission 184632) | Methane-oxidizing microbial communities from mesocosms in the Hudson Canyon - EN10B Hudson Canyon (SPAdes) (version 2) | ecosystem: Environmental > Aquatic > Marine > Cold seeps... | reverse complement strand
ATAAGTACATAGCATTCCTTAAGAAATTTAACAGCTTATTACACGTCACTATGACGTCTTTTCCGGTGACGCCTTTTAATGACGTGTTTGCCGGTCCATTTTTTTAAAGTCAGCCATCATGAGGTCTATAGCCTAAGTGGTCAATAAAAGTAGCCGTTTTTTACGTCTCACTCTAAATTTACCTGCATCTTAACCGCTTGAAATCTCTGTGTTTTTTTACACCAGTACCTTTTATCAGTTATCGACGTGTTTTGTCTTTTTTCCGGCCTTTACGCCCTGCCGACACATATCAATTGATATACGGTATACATGACACGTTATCAGGCTGTTATCACTGAAAGGCGCCTATTAAGGTATTTACCTCCTGTTGGCAGTGGCCGTTTATTTTTGTGTATAGACAACCCCCATACAAATGACAGAGCAAAGAATAATTACCTAGGATTACAACGGCCTTACTACCCTGGCCCTTGTCGATATGACCCCATGGCTAGCCCTGTGATTACTAAACAGTCTAAACCCTTCCCGGCTCTTTTCTTGATAAAATAACTGTATAGATATACAGTAATAAGAATGAAACAAGATACTCACACCCGTGCCCCGGCTCAATCCCTAGAGCGCCTTATGAATCAGGGGCAGCTATGGCGCAATACCGGGGCCCAATGCAAACAGGAACTCAGCACGGGTTTTAGCGCACTGGATGCCTGCCTGCCCTATGGTGGCTGGCCTACAGATGCCATAAGCGAAGTAATTAGCCCGCAACCTGGGCTGGGAGACATGGCCTTGGTGCTGCCTGCATTGGCCCGCCTAACCCAGCAAGAGGGAGTGGTGGCCTGCATTGCGCCCCCTTGGTTATTACACAGTCCCTTTTTGGCTGCCCAAGGGGTGAACTTAGCGCGCTTGTTATGCATACCCGAGCCAGCAGCCGCAAGTGATAAACGCCGCTGGCAAAAGCGCCACTGGGCCGCCGAGCAAATTGTAAAAAGTGGCAGCTGTAATGGTTTGCTGTATTGGCAGGCCAAGCCCCTGCCCTTTATTGCCTATCGGCGTTTGCAAATGTTGTGTGGCCAGTTTGGGTGCCCGGCGTTTATGTTTCACCAAAGCGCGCCGCTTAACAGCCCTAGCAGTGTGCGTTTACAAGTGCTGGCACGAAAGCCTGCCAGCCTGAACATTAAAATTTTAAAAATGCGTGGCGCGTGGGCTCAGCAGCAATTGGCCTTGCCGGTGGATGAGGGGCATTACTATCGGTATGAGTTGGCTTGATTCAAAGCAGTCAGAGATATGTTTGCTCGGTAGGAGGCCACCCCGTGGCCGATGTTTAAAATCGGCCGGTTTATGTGTAACCCCAGTACGAGGCTGCTTGCAGGCGACAATAGCTGGCAGACAGCAATAACCTAGCTGAAACTGATCGCCTGCAAGCAGCCTCCTACATTTTATAAATAATTAGAATGCAGCTGAACGTCAAATTTTATTAACCCAACAGGTGACGCCGTGTGGTTGTATGTACACGCCCCCCATTTATTTTTACAAACCTGGCACCCAGATCAGTATGCCGTGCAGCCATTAATACTGCTGGAAAACAAAAGCGGGTGTGTGATGGATGCCAATCCAAAAGCTTTAGAAGCGGGCATTCATAACGGCATGAACGTGGCCACTGCCAGTAGCCTTGCAAGTGACGGCGAGTTTATTCAATTTAATGAGTTAGCCATGGCAGAGGCTAAAAATCGTTTGGCCAAAAAGCTATTAGCCTATACCTCTTGGCTGGGGGGCGATGGCGATGTGGGCATGTACCTAGAAATTGCCACCATGAAAAAACTATTGGGAAACGGCGCCAACATTGGCGATAAAATCCAACACACCCTTAAACACCTCACCCTTAATATGAGCAGCGCCCCCTATGCCAAAATCGCACGGCTATTGGCCAAAAGCCAACTGAACGTGCACATAGAGAAACCCGACCTTAAAAACTATTTAAACAATTTGGCTATAAATAAACTGGCCTTCCCCCCGGCCACCGAGCACGCTATTCGTAAACTGGGCATTAAAAAACTTAGTAAACTATTACAACTAAAACGCAGCGACGTGGCCTTTAGAATTGACCAACAACTGGCGCTAGAGCTGGATTACTTGGTGGGCCATAAAACCTGGTTACCCAAACCCTTTAAGGTACCCCTGTATTTTTACCAGCCCCATGAACTGGCCTGCGAAGCCGAGCACGCACAACAATTGCGATTCCCCCTTAAACATTTATTAAACGAGTTTTGCCAATTCATGGTGAAAAACAACGTGAGCGCACAACGGGTGCAAGTGGCCTGTTACGATCGCGAACATAAGTGTTACCCCATCACCGTAGAGCTGGCCCGCGCCTCTACAAATCTTGATCAATGGCTTGATATGCTGCGCTTTACTTTGGAAAATTTTAAACCCAGCCAGGCTATTTTTCGTTTGCTTATGGTATGCAAGGTATTTGAAGCCCAACAAGCCCAGCCAACCGATATGTTTCAAACCCCGGCTAAGGAAGAATCTGTAAATGCTTTATTGAACAAACTCAGCAGCCGTTTGGGCAAGCAGGCCTATGGTTTTTTAAATCCGGTGCATCACGGTTTACCCGAATACCAAACTCAACTGGATGAAACACCAAAAAGCGCCACAAAAGTGCAAAGCCATTATCAACACCAGCCATTATGGTTATTACCACAACCCAAGCAGGTTAGGCTAAACGGTTACGACATCGTACACGGGCCAGAACGCAAACAAGGGTTTTGGTGGCAGGGGCACACGGGCTTCCGGGATTATTATATTGCCCGTGGCCATCAAGGGGCTTTGCACTGGTTATTTAGAGACGAGCAAAATGCATGGTGGTTACATGGCTACTTCTCTTAAAAGTATAAATAAACAAATACTATTCGGTAATTCAGAAGGTGTGAACCCAATATTAAGCACCTACCTTGAAAGGGCACACTGAATTTATGAGTACACGTAAATACATCCCTGTAAGCTCAGCGAATGCATCCCTGCATTCAACGACTCATAAACCCAGAGTGCCCTTTTTTTCTAGCCCATCAATGACCCAAGCTAAAAGAGGTTTTGCTGAGCTTCATTGCTACAGCAATTTTACTTTTTTAAAGGCTGCCTCTCGCCCGGAGGAGTTAGTGCAACGGGCCCATACCATGAACTATGCAGCCCTTGCCATCACAGATGAATGCTCCCTGGCCGGGGTGGTGCGCGCCTGGCGCGAAGCCACGCGCTTAGGCAGTTCATTAAAACTGATTATTGGCGCCAGCTTTCATTTTAATGATCATATCTTTGTGGTGCTGGCTCCAAGTTTAAAGGCGTATCAAGAATTAAGCGTATTTATTAGCCATTGCCGCCGACAGGCCGAAAAAGGCGAGTACCTATTTGAGCCCTTAGCGTTATTAGATTATATAAAAAATGGCTTATTGCTCATTCGCCCGGGGGAAAATTTAAATGAGCTTACCCCATTTTTTAAATCTAATACGCTTAACACTCATGTGTTGCTAGAGCTGGATCTTTCCCATAACGACCGTCAGTCTTTAAAACAAAGTGAATTACTAGCCAAACAATATAACTTGCCTGTCGTTGCCAGTAATGGCGCACACATGCATTGCGCCAACCGTAAACCCTTATTAGATACCTTAACCGCCATTCGTTTAAACAAAAGCATTCAGCAAGTAAGCGAAGCCTTAAGCCCAAACAGCGAACGCCACCTACGAAGCCAAGAAAAACTTAAACGCCTCTACCCCACTCAAAGCTTGTTAAACACCATCAACATTGCCAACCAATGCCACTTCAGCCTGGATGAAATTCAATACCAATATCCACAAGATACCATCCCCGCTGGCCATACCCCGCAGTTTTACCTGCGCCAACAAACCTGGATAGGTGCCAATAGGCGTTATCCACAGGGCATACCCAAAAAAGTGGTACGTGACATAAAAAAAGAACTGCTGTTAATAAGCGAAGTAAAATACGAATACTATTTTTTAACCGTTTACGACATAACCCAGTTTGCCAAGCGCCAAAACATATTGCACCAGGGGCGCGGCTCGGCCGCCAACTCGGCGGTGTGTTATTGCCTTGGTATCACCGAGGTAAACCCCAATAATATTAACCTGTTATTTGAGCGCTTCATATCTAAGCGCCGCAACGAGCCCCCCGACATAGACGTAGACTTTGACAACAGCCGCCGCGAAGAGGTGATTCAATACCTGTACAACAAATACGGCCGGGAGCGCTGTGCCATAGCCGCCACCGTGATTACCTACCGCCCCAAAAGCGCGGTGCGCGATGTGGGCAAGGCACTGGGGTTAGATTTAGCGCAGCTAGACGGGGTTATTGCCAAATACGGGTGGCGCTATTTAGGCAGCGACTGGATAGACGAGGTCATTAACGAAGAGGTAAGCCAAAACGTACATTTAATTAAGCACTACAAAGAACTCATTAAACAAATATTGGGTTTCCCCCGGCACTTATCCCAGCACGTGGGGGGCTTTATTTTATCGCAATCGCCGTTAAATGAATTGGTGCCCATTGAAAATGCCACCATGAAGGATCGCACCGTCATCCAGTGGGACAAAGACGATTTAGAAACCATGCGCCTCATGAAGGTGGATATTTTAGCATTGGGCATGTTGGCGGCCGTACAAAAATGTCTGGACGATTTATCCAAAAAATTTAAACGCCCATTTCGTTTGCAAGACATCCCACAGCATGACGACCCCAACGTATATAAAATGCTGCAAAACGCCGACAGCGTGGGGTTGTTTCAGGTGGAGTCTCGCGCACAAATGAACATGTTGCCCAGGCTTAAACCCACCACCTTTTACGACCTAGTGGTGCAGGTGGCCATTGTGCGGCCCGGCCCTATTCATGGAGACATGGTGCACCCCTACTTAAAACGAAAACACGGTTTAGAAAAAGTAGACGTTCCGCTAAAAAGCATGGAGCCCATATTGGCGCGTACCTTTGGTGTGCCTATTTTTCAAGAACAGGTGATTGCCCTGGCCATGATGGCCGCCGACTTTAGCGGTGACGAGGCCGAGCAACTACGCCGTTCCATGGCCAGCTGGAAACGCCAGGGGCACATGCATGTTTTACAACAAAAGCTGCACGATAATTTACGTAACAAGGGGGTGGAAGAAGAATACATTGTTCGCTTAAACCGCCAAATTGAAGGCTTTGGGGAATACGGCTTTCCCGAATCCCATGCCGCCAGCTTTGCGTTAATTGTGTATTACTCGGCCTGGTTAAAACATTATCACCCCGCCATCTTTTTTTGTGCCCTGCTTAATAGCCAGCCCATGGGGTTTTATCAGCCCTGGCAACTGGTGCAAGACGCTAAAAAACACGGCGTAAAAATTTTAGAGTGCACGGTAAACCGCAGCCAGTGGCAACATGAAGTTATCCACACCAATGACAACAACCCAAAGGATAAAGGCGCCATACGTTTGGGTTTTGTATTAATTAAAGGCCTTAAAAAAGACAACCTGCTCACCCTACTAGAAAGGCGCCCTGAACAAGGCTTCGATTCTATTAACCATGTACTGCGCACCAGTCATCTTGATAAACACGACATTCAAATGCTCAGCAGCAGCCATTGCTTTAAATGCTTTAACGAAAACCGTTATGAAAACCGCTGGCAAAGCCAGGCCAAAGGGTATTTTGATGGTTTGTTTGCTCAACAGGACAGCCACCAAACACTAAATACCCAGGCCTCGCGCCTGGATAACATGATTGAAGATTACAACGCCACCGGGGTATTGCTGGATGATCACCCCATGGATTACCTGCGTGACCACCCGGCGTTACAGGGTTGCCTAAAGGCCAGCGAATTAAGCAGCATGAAACACAAACACGAAGGGTACGTGGCAGGAGTAGTGGTGAGCCGGCAACGGCCAAAAACATCGGCAGGGGTGACCTTTGTGACACTGGAAGATGAAACCGGCAGCATTAATTTGGTGGTGTGGCTTGATCATGCCACCCGCCAGTTAAAAGAGCTTACTCAGTCGCGATTGCTAAAAGTGTATGGCTGTGTGGATAAAGATGACAGCAGCCAGGTGGTGCATTTTATTGCGTACCGGTTGTTTGATATTAGCCAGGAGCTGGATGAATGGAAAAACCCTTCTCGGGATTTTCATTAGGCAATCTTGGGGCTCACTACGTGAGCCAATTGTCGGGCACGGGGTGCCCTCGTACGAGCTCACCCTGTGAGCGATTCTTTCAGGCCCAAAAGCTAGCACGCCTCAAACCGAAACTCTTCGCTCTTTAACGTTTGTATAAGCGGTTTGGCATCTTCACTATCACCCAACAACCAGTCATCCATTTCATCTGCATGAATTATCAGCGGCATCCTGTGATGCACTTGTTTAAGGCGTTCGTTAGGTTCAATGGTTAAAGTAACAAACTGATCCGTATCCTGTTTCTCATTGGCGGGGTAATACACTGCTGCCATTAACATGAGCTGCTTTAGGCTGTGCTCTACCAAGTACTTTTGTTTAGGGGCCGATTTTTTCTGGCCATCTACACTTTTCCATTCGTACCAACCCGAACACAACACCAACGCTCGGTGTGCCTTAAAGGCATTCTTAAAAGTGTTTTTTTCTTCAATGGTTTCCGACTTGGCATTAATAAGTAATTGCTTCGACCAGTTGGGTTTAATGCCCCAGCTCATTTCCTTGGCTTTTACTTGCCCACCGCTGGGCACCAACAACAAAGTGTTGTCGGTGGGGCGCAAATCGGCATTGCTGGTGGGGTAAATGGGAATACCTAAAGCATCCATGAAGGCTTGTACATTTGGGTCATCACTGACGTTCATGCGGCCGCACATATTGCCTCCTAATATTAATGTTTATAACCATAACCGATGCCAGACATTCTTTAATAACGCAATCCGTCACCCCATGGGGCCTGATGGTTCAGTACAAATAAGTGGCACCATAGATTACACAAGGCATGAGCAAGAAATGAAGGGAATATTACACTTAATCTGGTATTACTTTTACCCGGCAACCATTAATTAGTCTTTGAATCCGTGCTCGGCCAGTATGGCGCTTATTCTACCCGTTCGCTTTAGCTGCGCTAAGCCACGGTTAAAATCCCCATGTTTTTTCTCGGCGTCGGCAGCCTTCTTTGAAATTCCCACATAATTTTCCTCAATGGAGAGAGGCGTGCCGATCCAGGTAAGCTCATCCAAGGCGGCGGGCATGTTTGTTTTTAACAAGTATTGGCCCACCAGCTTATCTATGATCACCAAATCAATCCTGCCGGATACTAGCTTACGTAGGTTCTGAATATCTTCGGTAACCTCTTCGATACGTAAATGCTTCTGAACCAGCTCAAAGCTGGGTGGATTGGCATACCCTCGCCCAGTGCCTATGGTATAGGGCTTTAATGACAGGTAGTTTTGGCTATCAAATTCTATCTTGGCATTTTTGCGTTTGTAAAAGACCACCTCATTAGAGGAGGGCACAGGATCTGAATACAACAGCCATGAATTACGCACTGCCCGCTTCCACACCTGCGCCAATCCATCCAAATCTCCTTCTCTGGTCATCCTTGCCGCTCGGGACCAGGGAAAAAAGTGAACGTTCACCTTATAACCCACCGCTTCGTAGGCCTCTGTGACAATTTGGTTGATTAAACCGCCATGAACCAGCCCCTCACCGGAATAAGGCGGATATTCGGTGGCCCCCAAATTAACCACATCCTGGGCCAGTATCCGTGCCGAAAGGCTCAGGGATATAGCCAGAATAAGCCAATATTTCATAACATATTCCTCCGTGTGATGTTTTGCGAGCACTTTGGATTAAGTGTAGAACGTACGGCGCAATACAGGGAATTTTAGGAAAATAATCAGGCGAATTTAAGCCAGGGCCAAACAGCCCCTCTTATTAGAGCTTTCTTTACATGAAGTGGCCTAAACTTGGGTCTTAAAGCGCTTGCGTGCACGCTCCACCTCTTCTCGAATCACACAGTCCAGGGAATGGTCATTGATTAACCCCATGGCCTGCATAAAGGCATACACAGTGGTGGGGCCCAAAAACTTCCAGCCCAGTTTCTTCAAAGCCTTGGCCAGTGCCACCGACTCCTGACAGGTGGATTGGGCTTGTGGGGCTTTTTGTTCACTAACGTTCACTTCATAACGCCAAAAAAAGGCCCCCAACGAGCCTTCCTGTTTCACCATTTCTTGCGCCCGTTTGGCATTATTAATCAGCGCCTCAATCTTACCCCGGTGACGCACGATACCTTCGTCTTTTAGCAAACGCTCTACATCATCCTCAGTAAACTTGACGATCTCATCAAAATTAAAATGGCAAAAGGCTGCTCGAAAGTTATCTCGTTTTACCAAAATAGTACGCCAACTCAAACCTGACTGAAAACTCTCAAGGCATAGCTTTTCAAACAGGTGGTAATCGTTATCCTGCGGAAAACCCCAATCCTTATCGTGATAGTCCAGAAATTCTGGTGCGCCGCCACTCCAGCCACACCTGGCTTTTCCATCCGGGGCCATATAGGGTTCACTCATGACCGATTCCTTCATTCATACAATTAATCCAACAGAAAACTGAGGCGTTCATGGGCTTGATTGGGGGCGATTTCAATGATCTTTGCGCTCACTACATTTTCAACCACAAACGGGTCTTGATTCACACGCTGCTGTAACGCTTGCAACGAGGTATTGTGGGCCATTATGGCACCGCCGCTCTTTTCAGTTTCGGTGGCGGGCTTAAGGCTTCCCACCATTAAGAAGGCATCGTCATCAAAGCCTTTTTTAATCCAGTTTTTATGGCCTTGCATAAACTCTTTGGCCAAGTGTTTATTGTTGGCGAATGTTAGTAACACTATAAACATTTTCAAAACGTCCTTATAAATTTTGGCATTGCTGTCCTGAGTTAAATCAGCGGGCTATTACTTGTACGAGGACACTCGGCAATTGCTCCCTGCATTGCCCTACCGCCTACATCCATGCAGGCGCCCGTGCCCGACAAATCGCTCACGGGGTGAGCTCGTACTGCTGCAACCACAGATTCAAGTCTTTTACTTCTTGTTTGATAAACTTTTCATCGTTGAAGGCACTGGCTAAGGTGGCAATGCCTTGGCTGCGCGCCAACAAATGCATGGCCAGATCATCGGCTTCTTTGAGGTAACCCAGCTGTTTAAACTGCCCCTTCAACCACACCCTAAACAGGCTAAACAACTTGCTGGCATCTTCTTGCGCGGCATGATTCAGCTTGCTCAACTCCATGGTTAGGGTTCCCACCGGGCAGCCAAAGCGCTTAATTTTGGCCCGATTCATAATTAAAATATTGATAAAACTGCGGATGCGATCACTGGGAGTTTCCCCCTCGATAACCCATTTATCCAGCATGGCTTGGGTATTGGCTAGGCGCAGGTTAATCACCGCATCTAGGATTTCATCTTTGCTTTTGAAATGGTAATAAAAATTTCCACGGGAAATTTTCACCTGCTCGGCAATGTGTGCAAATGAGGTATGCTCAAAACCCTGTTGATAAAACAACTGGTCGGCCGCTTCAATAATTTGATCCCGCTTGGAAACACTGCTCATAACTACCCTTATTTATGACACCGTTATGTATACCACCATTATGTATGCCAAGATTAACCCAGTAGGACAGATGTCCTACTGGTGCAGTACACTAGGACAAGCGCCCTAATCTGTCAATTGAAAATTATGATATCGTATAACTCAGTTTGGTTTTAAGTGGTTTCAACAAGTCAGGAGGAATGATTAATAAAGAGTATTTAACGTTTAATTATCTGGGGAAGGTAAGAGGAATGGATAAACAAGACCCGGCTATGCCGGGTTTATACATACTGGTTAAGAGCGCATCACAGCTGGTTATGCCTTTACCAGCTTGCGAAAGAGGCCTGGAATCAGTTGCCCACACATGGCCAATTGGCTTTTCATAAACCCGCTATATTTGGGCAGGCTATCTTTAATATCATTAATTCTACGGTGATAAAAAATATGCCCCCAAGACTGAGGCAAGTATTCACCAGCACCTATATTGGCACTGGGAATAATTGTGAGGGATGGCATCAAAGGTATATCTAAAAACTCAATAGCGGGCTTATTACAGGCAACACACTTACCCCTTTGAACGGCCGGAGGTGCCTTGTATTTTTGAAAGCTCACCTGCTTTTTGTCATGCAGCTGAACGTCTTTTGACAGAAATATGGTCACGTCGCCATAGGCGGCGCTGTTGAACTCCTGGCAAAACTCACAGTGGCAAAACATACGAACAATGGGCTTACCCTGTATCGTAAACTTAGTATTGCCACACTGGCACTGACCATCTTGCGGTGAACTATCGTGACTCATACTTGGCTGCTTCCCATTATCGCTACCCGTTAAGTTTGCTGTTTGCCAAAATCGCCACAGCACGCACTATTGTAATCGAAGGGTAATTTAAGCCTAAAGAATGCCCCTGTCTAATGTTTTCAGGCAATTAAGTTACCAGTAATGGCATTTATTCCTTTAACCTGAATGCACTGCCCCAGTGACGAACACATCATTCATTGATAACACAAAATCCATTACCAAAAGGGTCGGCACAATAGGCGATAGATCCCCAACCGCCACTGTCGCCGCCTTCATAGCGCCCGCCTAATTCAACGATTTTTGCTACTAATTCATCTACATTTTCACAAATAAAATCTAGGTGAACCGGTGTCCAGTGACGGTCATAGTCGCGCACCATATTATTGGATGGCACAGGTTTGCTTCCAGCTGGCTTTTCTTGCAGATAAATATCAGAATTCTCTACCGATAACACCACCATGTTTTCGCCTTGATCACGAACTTTTTTACAGCCCAGAGCTTCAATATAAAAAGCCTCTGCCTTTTTTAAATCTGATACATCAATGCTCACTGTCAGCTTTATCATCAAACCTTCTCCCTTAAGTTCGTGTAGCTTAATAAATTCGCCACCACTGTATATAACCACAGTACAAATGTAAATGGACAATACTAGAGTAAGCATCCGCAGATTTAAGCCATTCGCCACAAACAATACCTAATAGGCTCACCCCCGTGCCCTTTCATTTGACCTTTGTGGCAGGGATGCCGCGGGGGAAAATGAAAGGGCGCGGGGTTGAGCCCAACCAAATAACCTAAGTCACCCAAAAGCTAATTGTTAAAACCCCAGCCAAACACATTGGCATTTTTTGCCAATGCGAATCTCACTGGTGAGTTTTAGAGTGATCACTACAAAATAAACAAAATCCTGTTTAGGACCCGTTTTTACCATTCACACATTTTATAAAAACTGTACAGGTACTAAACATGACCAATAGCAAGCCCGCTTTAATTCTTGAACGGGACGGTTTTGTGGCCATCATCACCAACAACGATGCCCCCTGGAATCGAATGAACCTGCCCTTCATCGATGAACTTGAGGTGCTCATTCCCGAACTGGCACAGGATGACAGTGTGCGTGCCATCATTATTCGTGGCGCTGGCGAGGAACATTTCTCAGTGGGTATGAACCTCATGCAATTTGCCGAAGGAGCCCAAAAGAAAGGCAGCCCGGATGCCCTACTCGATCAACGCCTGCACGTTTTATCCATGATCGAAAACCTGGAAAAACCGGTTATTGCTGTGATGTGCGGTTACTGCCTAGGAGGCGGCTTAGAATTACCATTGGCGTGTCACTTTCGTTTTGCCGCACTAGAAGGCACCAAGATGGGACTGCCGGAAATGGATTTAGGCACCGTACCCGCATGGGGTGGCAGCGCCCGTTTAAGCCGTTGTGTGGGCCGCGCCCATGCCTTGGATATGATATTACGTGGTAAAAAAATCTCTGGGCCAAGAGCCCTGGAGATTGGCCTGGTAAATGAAGTTTGGCCCAACAATGTGCTACAACAAAAAGCACTGGAGCTGGCCCATGAGTTAGCCGCCCAACCCCCCTTGGCCATTGCCGGTGTTTTAAATGCTGTGGTGCAGAGTGAGTTTGCCCCGCTACCTGAAGCCATACGCCTTGAGCGCCAAGCGGTACATAAAACCACAGGCACCAAACATCAAAAAGAAGGCATGATGGCGTTTATTCAAAAAAGAACGCCTGATTTTTCAGGCGATGCTCTTTAATCAATAATTTAGCAAAGAGACTTACTTCATGGCCAGACCCTTAAGCTTCGACAAAAAACAAGCCCTGGTAAATGCCATGTTGGTATTTTGGCACCAGGGTTATGAAGCCACCAGTATGAAGGATTTAGAACGGGCCACCGGGTTAGTGCCCAGCAGTATTTATAATGCCTTTGGTAACAAGGAAGCATTTTTCCTGCAGGTGTTAGAGCATTACTCTCAAAACGTATTGGGGTCAAGGATGAAGAAGTACCTTAAGCAAGAAGACCCCATCAAGGCCATACACGATTTTTTTACCACCTGTTTTACCGACTTACCTCGCGGCAAACATGGCATGGCCTGTTTACTGGTAAACAGTATTTCCGAGATGGCACTGCACAATAGCGCCATACGTAAAGTGCTAAATAAATCTGAAGATGCACTACGTGATAATTTTACCACCTGCATTCAACAAGCTAAGCGACAAAAGAGAATATCCAATCAATACGACAGCCAAATAATGGCCGATCAATTAATCATTACCCTAAACGGTTTACTCGTATCATCTAAAGCCATCAAAGATAACAATAAAATGGTACAGGCATGTTATCAATCCCTGTCATTTATTCTGGGTGAAGACGCGCTAAAAGTCGTACACAAGTAGTTTTTCCAAAACACTCATCATTAAAAAATGCGAATTAAGTTTCGTTTTCTGCGTTAAAAATAATCCTGTTTTATCCACAATAAACTGTCCCCTTTAGCAAAGGGTCTGTCCTTTATAGTAAGGATATTAGTTCGTCACACCCTTACTATTAAACAAGAAAATAGAAGTGAAGGAATTTAAATGAGCGACGTATTGTTATATGAAGTGAACGACGGCATTGCCATCGTTACATTAAATCGCCCGCACAAGATGAACGCCCTAAGCCTTGAATTATTTAATGCTCTCATTGAAACCGGTGAAGCCATTAAAAAAGATAAAAGCGTACGCGTGGTGGTATTAAACGGTTTGGGCAATGCTTTTTGTGCCGGCCTAGACATGGAACTAATGATGGAAGGTGGCAGCCCTGACTTGGCACAACGCACCCATGGCATATGTAATGTATTTCAGCAGGCGGCTTGGGTATGGCACGAAGTTGAAGTACCGGTAATTGCCGCGGTACACGGTACCTGCTTTGGTGGTGGCCTACAACTAATCACCGGAGCCGACATGCGCTACCTGCATCCGCAAACCAAATTAAGCATCATGGAAATGAAATGGGGCATTATTCCCGACATGGCCGGCTCACAATTATGGAGCGCCTATGTGCGCGAAGACATTATTCGTGAACTCACCTACACCGCTCGTATCTTTAGTGGGCCCGAAGCCTTGGATTTTGGTTTTGCCACCCGCTTAACACAAAATCCACTGGATGATGCCATGGCAACCGCCCGAGACATTGCCAACAAAAATCCCCACGCCATACGCGCCGCCAAACGCGTCATTAACCATCAGCGCCATGTGGATGCCGCCACGGGCATTTTGGAAGAATCCGTAGAGCAAATGAAAATAATGGGCACCCCAAATCAAATTGAAGCCGTCATGGCCAACATGCAAAAACGCGCCCCTAAATTTATAGACTGAACGCAGTAACGCTACATTAAAATAAATCAGGAGAGAAATTATGGCCAAGCCCATTCCCGCAAACATATTGCAAGAACAAAAAACCTTAAAAGACAGCCGTGAACTTAAAGCCGGCCAGGAAAATTTTTACCGAATTTGGCAGAGCTACGCCTCACCCTATTCTCATAAGGTTATGACCTATATGAATTACAAGGGTATTCCATACAAACGTATGGAAGCGGATATGACTAGCATGGCCGGTGACATCACCAAGTTAGTGGGGCAATCGATTATCCCGGTTATTTTAACGCCAGATGAGCAAGTCATGCAGGACTCCACCCCTATCTTGCAATACTTTGAAAAAACCTACCCACAAAAACCCACTGTGCCTGACGATAACCGCCTGGAATTTATCATGTGGCTGTTAGAAGAATTTAGCGATGAATACATGCCGCGCATTCACATGCACACTCGCTGGGGTAACGATCAAAACAATCGCACTATGGGCCAACGAATTGCCCGCGGCCTAACCTATGGCAACCCTAGCGTGACACCACAGAATTTAGGCCCAATGATATCCAAACGTCAGGAAGGTTTTAAAAAGCATTTAGGTCTGGGTGACGACGCCATTAAACCCAATATGGATCAACAAATTTTAGACCTGCTGGCCATATTGGAAGAGCACTTCAAACATCACCAGTTTTTATTGGGTTTCAAACCTTCCATGGCCGACTTTGCATTGTATGGCCCGTTAAAAATTCATTTGTTTAACGACCCACAATCCAACGAGATCATGGAACTTAACGCGCCCCGTACCTGCCGTTGGATGGATACCATTATGGAGTTTGGAGACACGCGCGGTTGTGCCGGCCAAACCGAATTTGGTGAGTGGATTAACCTGGATGACGGCGTGCCCGAAAGCCTTTCTAAGCTGCTGGGCTTTGTGGCCAAAACCTATATGCCTTTTGCCAAGGCCTGCGCCATTGCCGGTAAAGACAGAAACAAATCCTTCACCGCCACCGTATATGGCGCACAAGCCACCTTCAGCGTGCACCAATACCGGGTATGGAGCTTTGAACAGCTGCAACTTAAATACCTGTCTCTTGAGGGGCAAGGCAAGCACTTCATTGACGAATTGCTCACCAGCGCCAATATTTTACCCAAACTGATGGAAGGCGAAATCGTGCACAACGCATTGTACGACGGCTTCACACCGCCCTTCATAGTAGACGGCATTGGGGATGCGCGCGCCAAGCACCTTAAAAACAAGGGTAGAAAAGTCACCGGCGTTTAAGCATTTAAAAATTAAACATCCGCCCTAACAAAGCGGATGAAATACAAAGTTGGATACAGTATGTCAGACACCATTTTAAAGAAGCTAGAGGATGGCATTTTATATGTCTCCATTAATCGCCTAGATAAACGAAATGCTCTCACCACCGCCATGTACTTGGAGCTGATTGAGATCATTAGTGATTATGAAAAAAATGACGACGCCCGGGTTTTATTATTAAGTGGCACACAGATGTGTTTTACCGCCGGCAATGACATGGCGGACTTTTTAGAAAACCCTCCAGTGGATGATAACAGCCCGTCCCCTTCATTTTTGCGTGCTTTATCCCTTGCCAAGAAACCATTAATGGCCGCGGTGAACGGGCCAGTGGTGGGCATTGGGGCTACTATGCTCATGCATTTTGACCTGGTATACGCAGGAGCCAGCGCCACCTTTAATATGCCGTTTTGTAATCTGGGCATTTGCCCGGAAGGGGGCACCACATTGCTGCTGCCACAAATGATTGGCCATAAAAAAGCCTGTGAGCTGATCATGTTTGGGGAGTCCTTTGATGCCCAAACCGCCAAGGAATGTGGGTTTATCAATGACCATTTTAGCGATGATGAGTACCTGGACAAGATCATTGCTAAAGCCAAACGCCTGGCGGCACAACCGGCTTCCAGTATTCGCTTAAGCAAACACATGTTAAAACGCCATCACGCGCAGGATATGAGTGACATTCTGTATTACGAGGGGCAAGAAATACGCAAAAGCTTAAAAACCCCGGAATCCAAAGAGGCCATAAATGCCTTTATGGAAAAACGCCGCCCGGATTTTTTACAGTTTAATTAAACCTCTACTTTAATAGGCATAGCCACGATTCTAATTTTTGTGAAAACAAAGATACGGCCCCCCTATGCCTGCAATACACAGTTCAACGACATAGTTTGGAGTTTTTATGGTTAATTTAGAAAAACACGGCAACGTTTACACCCTCACCTTTGAAGAGGCCGATGGCAATGCCCTAACCCTTGAGTTACTCAACGACATACATGCCGCCTTTGACAAAGTTATTGAAGACAGCAAGGGCCCCTGCGCTCTGGTATTAACCGCCACCGGCAAGTCTTTTTCCAGTGGGTTAAGTATTCGCGCCATGTCTGCTTATAAGGCCCATGAATTAACACAATTTAGTGATGCCATGCAACGCCTGTATGGACGCTTAATTAATTTCCCCGTGCCCACGGTGGCCGCGATAAATGGCCATGCGTTTGCTGGCGGCGCTTTTTTGGCATTGGCCTGCGATTATAGAGTGATGCGTGAAGACAAGGGCTGGTTTTGTATCAGTGAGGTAGATGTGGGAGTAGCCATCGCCCCCAATATTATGGAAGTGGCAATACTCAAAATGGCACCTAACGTGTTGCGCGATGCGGTATTAACCGGCAAGCGCTATTCGGGGCAAGCGTGTCTGGAGTTAGGTTTGGCCGATGCCGTTTGCAGCGAAGCCACATTGCTTGATATGGCCCTGGAGATTGTTAAACCCATCGCCACTAAAAAACGCCATATTTACAAGGCCCTAAAGTCATCGTTATACGCGCCCTGCGCAAAGGGCTTGGGTGTATAACCCTCCCCTTACCAACCCCGCAAACTGAATAGGCAGATTAGCATCATGACAGAACAATATTTAACTCCGCTTGATTGTTTGTATCGCTGGGAAAAAGAATGCCCTGAAGACATTTATTTAAGACAACCCAGAAATAGAATTTGGCAAGAATACAGCTGGCAAGATGTGGCGGATGAAGCACGACAAATGGCCGCGGCCCTAAAAAAGCTAAACATTAAAAAAGGCCACCGGGTGGCCATTATTTCTAAAAACTGTGCCGAGTGGATTATTAGTGATCTGGCCATCATGATGAACGGCGCCATCAGTGTGCCGCTTTACCCCACACAATCAGATGAATCCATGCAATACATATTGCAACACAGTGGGGCCAGTGTGGTGTTTGTGGGTAAACTGGATAACCCTGAACAAGTGCAAACAATTATTCCCGAAAACATTACACAAATTGGTTTTAACTATGATGGTATTCACGCGCCCTTAATGTGGAACGATTTAATTCAACAGCATGCCCCCTTGGCCAACCCTTATCATCCTAGGCTTGATGATATTTTCACCATCGTTTATACCTCGGGCACCACCGGCAATCCCAAAGGGGTGGTGAATAATTATCGATCCGCGTCCTTTGCCGCCACTCAGGGGGTTAACAACTTTGGCCTTAGTCAAAAGGACCATGCCATTAGCTTTTTGCCTTTGGCTCACGTGGCCGAACGGGTCATGGTGGAGCTTCCCAGTTTGTATGCAGGTTATACCGTCTCGTTTGCCGAGTCGTTGGAGACGTTTGCACAAGATGTACGCTTGGTTAACCCCACACGGTTTTTCTCGGTACCTCGATTATGGAGTAAATTTCAAATGGGTATTTTAGAAAAATTACCCCAGAAAAAACTCGATGTTCTGTTAAGCATTCCCCTAGTAAGCGGTTTTATTAAAAAGAAAATACGCAAGGGGCTGGGGCTGGATAATGCCAACATGTTTATTTCCGGTGCAGCCCCCTTGGCTGTGCCGGTGATGCAGTGGTTTCAACGCCTGGGCATTAACATTCAGGAAGGTTATGGCATGAGTGAAAACTGGGCCTATTGCAGTGTGAACCGTAATGAAGACATTCGTCTGGGTACCGTGGGGCAACCTTTAAATGGCTGCAATATAAAAATTTCAGACATTGGCGAAATACTCATTAAAAGCCCAGCGACTATGCAAGGCTACTACCTTGATGAAGAAAAAACCCACGAGGTTATTAAAGAGGGTTTCTACCACACGGGTGATAAAGGGCAATTATGCCAGGACGGTTTTTTAACCATAACAGGGCGCATTAAAGATACCTTTAAAACCTCTAAGGGTGAATTTATTACTCCCAGTCACATTGAAAATTTACTGGCAGAAAATACCAACATAGAACAGTTATGTGTCATGGGGTTGGGCCTGGCGCAACCCATGGCCCTAGTGGTGTTATCTGAGCAGGCACAACAAAAACCCAAACAGCAGGTGAGTGATGAATTAAAAACCACCTTGCACAAGGTAAATAACATTCTTAAATCCCACGAGGTACTCAATGGTTTAATTGTGGTGAAAGAGGAATGGTTACCGGAAAACAATCTGTTAACCCCAACCCTTAAGGTGAAACGCAATGAGGTGGCACAGCGCTATCAAGCCATCGTGAATGAATACGCCGAAGCCAAAACCGTAGTGTGGGAATAAGGGTTTTTGCTCATCTGTCCGGTTTAGACAAGCATTGGGTAGTAAATG
>Ga0209290_1000850_pt1 | contig 18342 bp, 12 predicted proteins | sample EN1Hudsemesocosm_2_FD_184632 | JGI IMG/M metagenome (GOLD analysis project Ga0209290, IMG submission 184632) | Methane-oxidizing microbial communities from mesocosms in the Hudson Canyon - EN10B Hudson Canyon (SPAdes) (version 2) | ecosystem: Environmental > Aquatic > Marine > Cold seeps... | reverse complement strand
TGTACAAGTGAAGCTGCCAATAGAGAGGCTAACAACGTATATCTTCTAGATTTTGTAAGGTTACTCATAGCACTTAAAACCTAACGCTTAGCTAAATGGCGTAGTAATGTGGCGAGGTTTTTTGCGTTTCTTTGCAAAAACCGCGCGACATTACGAAGTCCGTTTGAGCGTATTGTTAACTGTTTATTAGGATATACCAATGAGATACACCCCAACCAAAAATATCAACAACGAAGCTACACATAAGCTATAGCCATGGCTTTTACGCTTGTTGCTGATTGATATATTTATTGCTGACTCTTTAGGGTTAGCAGGATCTAAATATACCTCAATAGATTCTTGTGTAGATAAACCTGCCAGAATATTTTCTATTTTCTTCTTTTCTGTAGAACTCACACTCTCGGTATCAAAAGCATACTCATTGTTGTCGTATGAACTACCTTCGTAATTATACGAATAATGAGCCATTGGATAATAGTATTTTGTTGGTGCCCCATATTGCGATTCTGAAACACTATACATGCCTACTTTGGTTTGTAATAAGGAGCCTTGTACTGAAACCCAATTATTCAGTTTCTTGTAAGAATTTAATTGGTTGTAGCCGAAAAAAACTAAACCAAAAGAAATAACAAAAGGAGCTAATTTTGGTGCAATGAAAACCAACGGGGCCATGATCATAAGTCCAATGATCACCCAAATCATTTTAACAAAACTGGAGTAGTTATTATTCATATACAGTTAACATTTGAATCTACGACACCAGGTCGCTTATCCGACTGTCGTATATATTAATAAAACTTTCTCGTTAAAACACGCAAATCCTACAGCAGATAGTTCGTTGAGAAAAGGTTGTAGTTTTTTGGTTTTTAGATAGTGCGACATGTGTCGCTTATCCTGTTTTTTTATAGTCAGCCAACTTACTAATTTTCCGAATAATTCTGCACTCATCTGAAACTAGTTCAGATATACGACATAGAGTCGTAATGGTAGAGGTCTCGATATCCCACTGTTTTGTAGGCATCAAAGTTTATATAGTATCAAAACGGTGATGCTCGCTTTAGATTGGAAGCGGTACATTCTCATCCCAACCGTTATAAAGAATTCCGACTATTTATGATGGGCTACTTTTTTCTCTAGCCCGACGCCCAGCTTGCTTTAAAGGCGTTCCGATCAGTGCTGACACAGCACGCAAGTTTTTTTGGCTACCTTATCTTTTGACACCACCTCCACTATTTTTAATAGTCCATTAAAATGGATCAATAAAAAGCTAATAGGTGCGCCCATACCCTAGCCCTATTAAACTCGTGCTATAGTCAAAAATTTGGACCCCTAAATGGCAATTTCCGAGCAGCCCTCAAAGCTGAGTTTACCGCAGACTAACCCCGGCGTCGCCACAGTGCTGGAATACCTGATCATTAAATTTCCTTATATTGATGCTCAGACTTGGCGGCAGCGTATCACCGATGGCAAGGTACACCGCCACGACGGTTCACTGATAACGACACAATCGCTCTTTCAACCGCAGCAACGGGTTTACTATTACAGGGAAGTCGAAAACGAACCTAGCGTCCCCTCTAAGGAAACGATTATATTTCAGGATCAGCATATTTTAGTGGCCTATAAACCCCACTTTCTAGCAGTAATCCCCGGCGGTATTTATGTAAATGAATGTTTGCAAAATCGTTTGCGACTCAGCACAGGCATTGAGACCTTACAAGCCTTGCACCGCTTGGACAGAGTTACAGCAGGCTTGGTCATATTCTCTGTTAATCCAGTCACCCTCCATCTTTACCATCATTTATTTGAAACACGACAAATACACAAGACCTACCAGGCAATTGCCAAAGTCAGTGACGGTGAAAACCTTATAGGCCAGGAGTGGGAAATTAAAAATCGTATCGTGCAGTCCGAACCACGCTTTCGCATGCGTGTGGCCGAGGGAGAAGCTAATAGCCACTCTATGATTCGATGCTTGAAACAAACTTCTCAGAAGGCCTTATTTGAACTAAAACCCATTACGGGTAAAACCCATCAATTACGCGTTCACATGCAGGCACTGGGCTGGCCCATACTGAATGACAAATACTACCCGAAGTTGCAACCACTATCAGCGGATAACTATTCAGCACCATTGCAGTTACTGGCAAAAGAGCTGCAGTTTATTGACCCAGTGACACGGCATCCAAGGCGCTTTGGTTATGACAGTAACTTATCGCTGAACTGAGGTAAACATCCATTAGCGGCCACCACGTGCTTATTAACGGTTTCTTGTTAATCAATTTAAACACCATAATTTAGATGTTTTTATGGTGCCTTTTCTATTTCAAACAGCAGGCATGAAAACCTGCCCAATAGTTCCAGAAAAATCCAGAGATGTCCTGTGGAGCCACTTTACTGGCATAAGTCCTAGAGCTTACTAATGTTGAGCAAACCATTTGCTAGCGAGCTCTGACAGTTTCTCCGGTGCATCTTGCGGTACCCAATGGCCAGCACCATCAATACGCGAGTACTGCCACTGGGCGTCCATATATTTTTCTGAATTACATAGCTGTGCTTCAGTGAGATAGGCGTCATCAGAACTCCATACACCTAAGGTCGGGACCACACAGTGAGGCCATTTTGAGAATAATATGTCGATGAAGTTAGCGCGGTACCAGTTTAGAGCCGCAGTTAACCTTCCTGGCCTCGACATTCTTTTCAGCACGTCTGCTTCGTCATTGTAGCGTGATAACCAGCGGCTAAAACCGCCATGCAACAAGTAGTACTCTGTGACGCCTGTCAGCTGAAACCATAAGGTGTAAAATCCTTTGATGAATTTTTGCCTAAAACCAGCCCGACCGTAACTTTGGGGGTGACCAACAGAGATTGCTACGTGTGCTTTAACTCTTTCTGGATGAAATAGACTTAAGCCCCAACCAATAACTGCGCCCCAATCGTGAGACATTAACGCCACTGGATCGGAAATATTCAGTGCGTCGAGAATACCCGGAATATCCTCCACGATGGTGCGTATTTTGTAGTGTTTTCTGCCCACTGGGGCATCGCTTTCACCACAACCTCGCTGGTCAAAGGTGATCACCTTATAGCCCTGCTCGACCATCAATGGCACGACCTTCTGCCATACATTCTGATCGTCAGGAAATCCATGCAACAGCAGCAAAGGCTCGCCTTCGCCTTGGATGCAGACCTTAAACTTTAGAGCGCCAACGGTGATTATACGAGCTTTATCTTGGGTAAAATCATTCATATCAATTGCCAAGTAATAATTTAGTTTTCTTTAAGTAATCGAATTTATTATCTAGCCGGTAAAAAAGTACCGTAGCACGTATCTTGACCCAGTTTGGGAGAGATCTCTTCGTTTTCAACGGCGAGTTTACCATTGATTACCACGTGCTCAACGAGCCCTGGGTTACGGTTAACCAGTCGCTCAAGATCGAAGTTCTCCATCGTCGCCCAATGAACACTTTCCAGGTTCTGGTCGAATTTCTCCGGATTGATAATGGTGATATCTGCACGATCCCCTTGTCGAATTTTGCCCGCATCAACACCAAACCAGTCAGCTTGTTCACCCGTCATGCGCCATACCGCTTTTTCCATCGACATTAGCGGCTGGCCCCGATCATGGGAACTTTTTATCATTTTCAAAAAACGCAGCGGTAGATTATAAAATGCCATATTACGAATGTGTGCACCCGCATCTGAGAACGTGATGAGGGTGTGGGTATCTTGTACCATGCGTTGCAGTACATCGGGTCGGTGGTTTCCTACCGTGGTATACCAGCGTAGAGAGCGGCCAAATTCGACCACAAGATCCAAAAACAGATCGACCACATGAATCCCTCGTGCCTTTGCAACTTCATCGAAGTTCTTGCCGATTATCGATTTATCGGGACAGTCAATAACAATGGCGTCAGCGAAATCACGCTGCCAAACGCGTGGGCTAAGTTTTTCACCGTAGAATTTTCTAAATTGCCGCCGGTAAGTCTCATCTTTTAATAACTCGTTCCGCTCGACTTCGTTTTTGAGATCCAGAGCCATCTCACCCGCGCCAAATTCCTCAAAAAATACCACATCGATACCATCGGCATAAACTGTGAATGGCGTTGGCAGCACCTGCCATTTAAAGTCGCCACCAAACCAATTAGCCAACTTAGACGCGAGTTGTGCCAAAGGCCGTACAGTCGCATTACCACGTAGATCCATCAAGGTAATCAACGTTGTTTTGAGTGGTTTGCGTAATAAGCCGAGTGTTTCTTTTAGATATTGAAGAATTTGTAGGGGGTTAGCCGCATCAGGCGCACCCTGATGCACACGATCTGCGCGTCGAAGTAGCTTGTTGAGACGGTTGATTTCTTTCCATTTAGCGTAAGTACTTGGCAGACTCTTTGACCACTCTCGATCACCGTCAATTTTATCCCAAGTCAGGCACATTGACGATAAACCCAGAAAACCTTGGTCTATCGCTTCTGCCAATATGCTTTCCATCTTCTGCATTTCGTCTTCTGTTGGCTTGATTGTCTTATCGGTAGCGCGTGATAAGCCCATGACACCTGTTCGCAAATCACTGTGGCCTAAGAACGAGATAAGGTTTGGTCCGAGCGGTTTCTGCTTCACAAAGTCTACCCATTCCTTTGGCGTGTTCCATGTTTTATGCTCTTTTAATATTGGGAGCACCTTCTCGCGCGGCACGGTTTCTACACGGGTAAAAATATCGGAAGCATCTTCGTAGTCACTGCAAATCATACTGAGAGAACAACTGCCGACCAAGGCGGTGGTCACGCCATGCCGTACTGATTCTGACAAGCTCGGTGTGACTACCAGTTCCGCGTCGTAGTGGGTATGGGTATCTAAAAAACCTGGCATCACCCACCTCCCCTTAGCGTCAATAATTTTGTTACTACGCGTTATTTCGGATTCATCGAGACCTACCTTGGCAATTCGACCATCCCTGATACCTAGGTTTACTATTATAGAATCGGCCCCGGTACCATCAAAATATAAACCATTTTTTATCACTATATCAAAGTGTTGCATTCGCCTAGCCTCATCATTAAACGTAGATATTTTTCTGTACGCCATTTATATTATTTAAGTAGTGGTTACATATTAATCAGAGCACTTGTTTAAAACTTACCATTTGGCGACAATATATTGCTGCTTTTTAAACTTATATTTGGCCCCTTATGAAACACTTTGATTATTCGATTCGTTCAGCTGCGCTTACCGGCTTGGATCAAGTCGTAAATGACTTAGGTGGTGATATTGAATGGCTTTTGCGACGGGTTGGCTTACCTTTGGATTTGTTAGAGAACCCGGAACAGCTTATTTCGTACGCCAAGTTTGAAAGCATTCTTGAGCTCGGCGCTACACATTTTAGCTGTGATGACTTCGGTTTACGCATTGCTCAACATCAAGATTTGCGTATGCTCGGGGCGGTTGGGCTCTTAATGGAAACCTGTGACTCGTTTGGTGAAGCGGTCAAACTTGCCCAAACATTTATCTGTACCCATGTATTAGGTGAATATTGGAAAATTGATCACTATGAGCAACATTCGGTAATTACACGTTATCAGTTTGCTCACAGTTCACCACAAGCTTGCCAACTTAAAGAGCTTTCTTTAGCTGTGTGTTTCCGCCTTCTTCGCGCCTTATGTGGCCCAAATTTTAAAGCAGAATTTATTTACTTCACCCACCACTCGATATCAAGCCAAAAATCCTATCTGGAACACTTTGACCTTAAGGTACGATTTAATCAGGAACAAAACCAAATAGGGTTTTCCAACAAATATCTGAGTCAAAAAATAGCGCGATTTGACGACAATACCCGCGCCTACTTGTTGCGTGAACTGAATCGAAAGCTCGATCAGGATCGTCATGATCTAGTGCGCCAGGTTCGTACACTGATCCTTCAAACCCTCGGAAGTAACGAACATAATATTGATACAGTAGCTGCGTTTTTAGGGCTACATTCAAGAACACTTCAGCGCCGCCTCAAACTCGAAGGCACCAGCTTCAAAGACTTGCTGATGGAAACGCGTACCAATACCGCAAGTTGGTTACTTCAAGCGAGTAATATGGATGTTACCTTGATGTCACAGATGCTCGGCTATAGCGATGTCAGTGCTTTTTCGCGTGCATTCAGTAATACGACAGGGTATTCACCCAGAGCGTGGCGAAAATTGCGCAGTAATGAATAGTTGCTTGGTTATCAAAGCAATACAGTCGCTTAACTAAACAAACAAATTAATAAAATAAACGCATTAGACTAAACTTTAAATACTAAGCTATTTAACCTTAGAGTAGAGCAACCTAGACAATGACATTATCATTCAGCCAGCGTTACAGATGCGCAGGTATTCGCTTCAAAATAGGCTATTTGTTTTATTCGGTATTATTTGTGTGTTTTTCCCAACACGCGAGCGCGGCAATACCAAAGTGTTTCGTATATGCAGAAACTTACTACGAACAAATTTATTGTGAAATAAAAGGGAAAGGCAAAGGCAAAGCCCTTCCCGCTTTCGTTGATTTTAAGAAAAACGACGAAATCACTCAAGCATTACTCCTAAAACGCGACGCAGCTGCGTTGCATATCTCGATTAAACTGCCCAAACGTCATGCCTCAAAAAAAGATCTTGCATCACCCACCACCAAGCCTAAGCAAAAAATTGCCCCCAGCAATCAACACACATTTAATTCAAAGGAAAGTTCCAAGACCAATTTACAGACTAAGTCGCAGACTAACCAGTCACTCTCGTCTTCAAGCAACAGTACATCCTGTTCATTCATGGGCAACCTGATTACGTGTAATGCTTTAAAATTTTACCAGATTGGCAACAAAACAAATTCAAGCTTAAAACAGGGTGCATTAGAGCGTCAGAACAAAATTGGTTTAACGCCTTTCATCGGCAAACAAGCACAGCAGTCCAAAATTGATCGTTATCTCTATCAGAGCTATGTTCGCTACATAGAGAAAATGCTTGAAATTGGCCTTGGTGGTGTGACCATGTCATTTACAAAATTTGCTTACCTGTTTAATGATCTTTTAGAAAAGAAAGTGGACTTTGCCAGCCGATTTGAAACGATGTATAGCTTTCTGAAAAAGGATAAACAACAGTTGGCCGTTAGTGAAAAAATAACGCCCGCTAAGCACTTAACTATCGACGACTGTTTTAAGTTAACTAAGCATATTTATATCTGTGATAATCGTGCCAGAAACTATGTATATGTTAAGCAATAATTCTAGCGTCTTTAGTCCATAAGCAGTTATTAGGTGATTAGGTGATTAGGTGATTAGGTTCGTAGCTTATAAAAACCAGCTTCGCGAAGTTAGTATTACTGACAAAGTAAGCCCAATTAGCCCCTGTGGTTTCAACCCTAGATTCTTATATCCGATTATTTTGCTCTTACAATCCCTTACAGACACTGACGCCCTCTTACCCTTTGTATGAGCAAATAAAGCAATAATACTCGTCAGTAATAGCGATATTCATTGATTTGAAATAGTCTCATACTAAGCCAAGTGGTGAGATAGTGATTAGATATTATACTTACTACTAGCCATCAAGTTGTTCTTGTAAGCAGATCGATAGTTAGATCAACCGCGCTCGTTATTTGAGAGTTTATTATGAGTCAAATCAGCACTGCAAAAACTAAAGTGATGATAGTCGAAGATGACGTTGAAATATCACGGCTAACCAAAATGCTTCTAGAGTCAGAAGGCTATCATTGCGAAGCCGTTTTTACCGGCCATGAAGCGGCTAACAGTATTAGTCAGTTTGCGCCGGATATTATTATTTTGGACGTTATGTTACCGGGTAAAAGTGGGCTAGAAGTCTGCACCGAAGTTCGCACTTTTTATCAAGGTGCCATACTCATGTTAACAGGCTGCGATGACGACATTACCGAACTCGCATCCTTCAAAAGTGGTGTAGACGATTACGTTACAAAACCCATCAAACCTCACCTTTTGTTAGCCCGTATTCAAGCCTTATTGAAACGAACGAAACACACTGCCTCGCATTTGCAAACCGAACACAGTAAAAAATGTGTTTTTGTTTTTGGTGATTTACAGATCGATTGCCAACAACGTAAGGTAAGTATTTCTGAACACGCATTGGCGCTATCCTGTGCAGAGTTCGATATTCTCGCACTCCTCGCAAAGCAGGCAGGTGAAATAGTCAGCCGTGAGCAGTGCTGCTCACAATTACGTGGATTTGAGTATGACGGCATGGACCGCTCTATTGATATGCGCATTTCGTCATTACGAAAAAAGCTGCTTGCTTTTCCCGGTCAAGAACAAAGAATCATGACCATACGTGGTCGCGGTTATATGCTGGTAACGGATTAACAATGCGCTTATTTAATAGTCTTTTTTGGCAACTTTATTTGAGTATTCTAGCGGCGCTCGTTTTGATCATTTTATTGTTTGTCGGCCTAGTGGCGTATCAAAATAGACAAAGCGACGTAGAATATTTTTCTCGCGACATTCAATTTGTGTCTAAGCAGATTATTGCAAATTGGACTAAGTCACCCGAGCATAATGCACAATTAATACGTGAGTTAAGTGATGAAACCATGTTTCATATTTTTGTCGAAGATGAAGTTTCACTAAAAGGCAGATTAAGAGACTACGAGCTAAACACTCGACAGCACACTATTGCTGTATATCAACACCTAGAAACCCGGCTCTTTTTATCTGTGCAGAAGCTGCTTAAGACCGCTAACTTTCTCGTCATATCAGATATTGATATTGATCCAGCCGTTGAGGCAGAGAACATCAGTGAACATATTCGTCAGAATATCGAACATGAAATACGTGAAGAGTCTCAAACAAAATTGATCCTGCAAGTCACAGGCATCGGGCTCATGCTGCTTATCGGCTTAACGTTAATGGTTCTGGTACGACGTATTAGTGTGAGAATTGAAGGGCTAAGCGCTGTTAGTAATAGTTGGGCAAATGGTCAGCTTTCAGTCAGAGCAGAGACTAATGCACCGGCCCCACTTAATGAACTCGCGATGAGTTTAAATAAAATGGCTGCCGATTTGAGTCAAACGCTGTCTGAACAACAGGTCATGACACATGCGATCTCTCATGAGCTACGAACACCTCTGAGTAAAATACAACTCGCGCTATCACTACTAACACGAAAGTATGAGCAACTCCAAAATGAGCCGCTAAGTCATGATCTTGAGCGTTACATTGATGAGCTTGAATACCTGGTGAACCAGATACTGACATTTGCCAAATTCAATCATAGACAAAAGCCCCATAGCACAACCGAAATTGATCTCACCAAGCTCATCGCTGATCGGGTAAAAGAGCTTAATTTACTCAATAAGACGGTCGAAATTGAACTACTTAGCGAAGCTATTGTAAAAATAGAAGCTGACCCGTTTAACCTCCAAATAATGATAGACAACGTTCTTAAGAATGCTCTGAAGTACGCCACTCAGCATATCAAAGTCAGGCTAAATTATAGTAGTGATATTAACCAGCCGGAAGCTCAAAAAGTAAGCATACTAATTGAAGACGATGGCCCCGGAATTCCTGCTGCTGATAGAGAATCGATTCTTATGCCCTTTGCGCGCATTGATGAAAGTAGAAATAGAGATTCAGGCGGCTTCGGTCTTGGTCTCGCCATCGTGGATGCAATCGTCCGGCAGCAAAAAGGGGCCATCCAACTTGGCGAAAGTGCCTTAGGCGGCTTGTCCATTGCTATTACCTTACCTTCTGGATTTCCCCGTTATGGCTAGGCACCCCCAAAATTAGGACGCCTCACGGCCAAAGGTGTGCCAACTATCTCAAGCGTTTTTCTTACCAAGTCTTACATAGGCTTACTTTAACTGACCGACCCTGACCCTAGCTGACCTAGTCTGACGCCTTTTTACGCCTGTTTTTGCCAGAATAGAACTTCAATACGACAGTGTTCATTCACAGGAAAAAACAATATGAAGTTATATGAACTAATTCCCTCTGTTAGTGCCATTCTAGCCTTGTCACTCAGCGCTTGCAGTAGCGATTCAGATAAAATTTCGACACCATCAAGTAGCAACGTAGAAGCAAGCAATCATGCTTTGGCCCCCTACTTCAAAAAGCATACGCGTGTTTTTGGTATCGATATACTGGGTACCAGCAGTACACCCGATACCAAAATCATGCATGCTGCCAAAGTGATGGCCGAATACTTAGACAACGATGAGGATGGCATTCCAGACAATCAAGCTGTTGTGGATCATCTGGTCGCTCAGAAGTCAGCCCTGCTTATGTTCAAAGATAACGCGGAAGCTGAAGCCAAGATGTCAGTACTAGAAACAAAAGTGACGAATAATGACGCGCTACAAGATCTATATGCATCAGAAACACACCCCAACAGTTCGGACGGGGGTGAATTTGACGCCACCCTGGAAGAAGTATTACACCTGATCACTCATGTCGGCTTTGCCGGTGTCTATCCCGGTGTATTTGGTGAGCAAACCGGCTCCGCTATTTCTGATGCCATGGATATAGCACGAGGGGGGCAATTCGAAACAATTCCTGCCAGTTACCCTTCAGTCGCATGGTATACCTATAACGATGAAACCTGTGATTATAGTTGCATGGTGACTGAATATACCTACTGGTCGCTCACGTCTATTTTGGGTGCACAGCACGCTTCAGGTCGACTTGAAGACATACAGCAAGAATGGAAACTAAACACCAAAGATAAAGTCCAAGCGCAAGACCCCGCAGTGTACACCATACTCACTGACGGTCAGTACGGCTTGCCCTCTACGTTGCCAAACGGCGCCTACAAAGCCAAGCAGTTCACTGTCACTCTCAATTCAAACCTAAAAGACGACGGGCCCAAAGATGAGTTAAGTGATTCAGAAATATTGCAAAACGCCCTGAATGCCAACCCTGGATATAAAATTGCGTTCGGTAATTTGGATGACATATATATGATGAACCCGGATGGTTCTGAGCGGGTACTACTTGCTGATGGCAAACCCATTTCTGGTTATGTTGCCTGGAGCCATGATGCACAATATGTTTATTTCGCCAGCGCCAAAGGAGAAGCAGAAAGCGCATGGGAAGCGTTTCGAGTCAATGTCACGACTAAAGCGCTGACCAAACTGACCGAGTTTGGACAGGATGTGCGCTCGATTAGCCTTTCACCTGACGGTCAATACCTCGCGCTGTCCATCATGACGGGCAACTCTAATATTGGTGATAACAATGACAACTTAACGCAGTTCAATAGTGATATATACATCATTGAATTGTCGACCGCCGAACCTATCTGGACGTCTGGCGGCACCTTGCGTAAAGAAGACATGCGTTTACTGGTCGGTGCAGAGCCCGCCGAACAATTTTGGTTTGAAGAACTCAGCTGGAACCCAAGCCTATCAGATTATGCCGATGAGTCAGAGTTGGCTTACACCAAAACCTGGCGCTATGACGAGGATGATGTCTCGTACACCCATACGTATTCCATTCGTGCCGATGGCTCAGACCCGCAACTCATAGCAGAAAACAAAGACCAGCCAATTTGGGCTTTTGACGACGAGATCATTTGTTTTCTTGATATGTCATGTTATTCAAAAGAACTGAACCAAAGCGTACAACTTAACATCACAGGAATAGACAACGAAGTTTCATCTGCAAGCATATCACCAGATGGCGAATATGTTCTGTTCGAAGTTGGTGACGAAAATAGAAAAGCGGGTATAGCTGAATTGAATTTAGCCGGTCCCTCAAAAGGCGTGATTATAGAATCGAGCAATGCGTATGAGCCTCGCTGGTCACCGACGCCCGTAGCAAGTGGTGCTTAATGTAGAGGTATCCCGGTTGATGCACGCAGGTTAACGCTTGCGTGCACTACTCAACAAAATTGCACAGTGACGCATCGAGAACAGCTTAATTTGTGCCACCCACACCTTCTAATTGTCTGATTCGCTTACAAGCTCTTACTTGAGCTGACGTCCTCTTACCCCTTAATTGTTCTTCTGACTTCATAATATTTTCGCTGTCGCCAGAAGACAGCTTATTACTCAAACTTAGGTGTATATATTATGGTTTCCAAAAACATGCTTTCAACAAGACTTGTCAGCTCTTTAGTGATGCTTTCGCTTTCAGCTGTAATGGCGGGGTGCAAAGATGACTCAAGTAAGACCGCTAGCACGATGCCCTCCCCTGTCTCAACGCCATCGCCCGCCGAACCATTGCCAATAGCCCCTACAGTTTGTTTCAACCCTGAATTGGCCAAAGAGTATGGCATTACTGCTATCCCGACAAACAAAGATATCGCCATGCAAAATTCCTTCTGTAAATATATGGCGATTAAGGCACCTAATGGCAAAGAAATTGAAATCGTGGCGCAGTCTGACATTAGTGATGAGCAATTAATTCGTGCTCATAACATTTTGAACTTTTACTTAGACAATGTACCTGGCACCAAATATGGGAAAGATAAATCTGCAGTCGCGAATGCTATGGCAAACAACGGTGCCAGATTATTGCTATTGAATGGTTCAGATGACGGCACAAACGACCCGACGATTGACGGGCAACCGCTGTATGACAGCGAACTCATCGTTGAAGGTACAAGGGCGTATATTGAAAATGACTACGAGAATCATCGAGACGCTGCATTTGAAGAAATACTTCACCTAATGCATGACTATGGTATCGGTACCTCGGCTGAAGAAGCCGCGCCTGGTGCGCTGCCTGCTTATACAGTAGAAATAGATTCTGCGCGTAACAATGCAATGACAAACCAGTTATGGCCAACACGCGACGCTGATGAAGGCATCACCAATTGGATCGAAGAGTTAAGACTCGAAGGCAGTCTTTCTCAAGAGTATCTCGCCTCTGTGATCGACAGTTATTATGGCTACTGGGGAGCCAGTTCAGATGATGGCGGTATGATGGGAATCTATAGCGCTAAAACACGGGCAGACGTCGAAGCCAAAGACCCTAAAGGATTTGCGGTTATCAAAGAATACTTCAGCCCTGTTGTGACCTATTTAGCACGTATCGACAGCAAATATCAGGATGATTTTTTACTCTCATTTGATATCAACGCGCCTTATACACATAAGTCCCAATACCTCATTAATGCACAACTCACGGGTAGTCTTGATAGTAATTTAATGGGTAACGATCATGACAATATACTCGCCGGAAATAGTGGTACCAATACACTAGATGGCAAAGGTGGAGATAACGTTGCCTTATTCAAAGGTGAGTTTTCGCAATATAGCATCAGCATCTCAGATAATGAAATACAGATACAAGACTCAATTGATTTCCGAGACGGTATCACCACGCTCGTCAATATCGAAAATGTACTGTTTAATGAAGTTTGGTATCAATTAGAAGAGGGCGAGTTACTAGCAGCAGAAGAAGAATTAGATGTTAAAGGCATGATAACGGCGGATACTGAAATAGTCAGTAATGAGCACCTCAGTTTTAAACTTAATTTCAAAGGCCAGTTGCAACTGATGGATGGTACGCAAGTTGATTGGAACCATGAGCGGCAACGCCCCTATATTGATGCCGCAAACCGATGGTTGAATTCACTACTCTCTGCCGGTACTAAAAACATGCATGAAGTGACTATTGATGTGGCTGTTTCTGACTTAACGCAAGGCAATGGCGCTGCACGCCCTTATGTCAAGACCCTGACAAAAAGCGGCGACCACTATTTCCCTCAGGGAGGAGAAATTTTAATCAGCAATTTCACCTACTCAGATGAATTTAAAAGTGAGCTAGGCGAAGCAGCGGCTAATATTGAGTTCAACGCCAATATCCTCCATGAAATAGGCCATGTACTGGGCATAGGAAGCTTGTGGTCATTAAGTAAAAACAGTCATGATGAAGTGATAGCTGCCGAGTATGGTGAAGGTAATTTACGTAACTGGGTCACTAACAGCGCCGAGCACAACGGCCTTATTTATTCGCAAGCTAATGGCATTACAGCCTATAACGAATACTTCAATACCATCTTTGATTTTGCACCGGTATCACCCGGCCATCTTTACTCGAATGACCAAAATGAAAACCAAGATGAGCTTAGGTATCTCAATCACGAGACCTTAATCCCGGGTACGCCAGAAGACCTTATGGCAAACGGAACGCAGATTACCAGTGTACTGCTAGGTTTCTTAAAAGACCTTGGCTGGAAAGTGAATAACGATAGTGCCGATAGGACCACACCAACGATTCTAAACTAGAAAATAGCGACAGCGTATCTGGCGTATGGCATTAACTTGAGGCCTCACGTTAATTAGGTGAACTAAATCTCGCCTAAGAAAAAATAGTCTGCTTGACTCAAACAAGCAGACATTAATTTATCCGGGGATAGCAGCGCCATTAGCGCTCATCATACAGTTAAGAAGTAGTATCAGTGAGCTGTTTCAATAAACCTCGGTGATAATCAGCTGTATTAACAACGATACCCAAGACCTGCATTTTTGTTTCTAATTCCAAGAGCTCTTTTCTTATGCTTGTTAATGTCAGGTCATTATCATCGAGTTCATATAACTGGATTGAACCTTTCAAATTATAGTACGTGACAATTAAAGCATTATAGTTGTCAAGCTCTACCGCAGATTTTAGTTTAGCTGATTGACGATAAATCGCATTTAGCTCCTGCTTTAAGCGCCAAACATATACAACCTCTGACATGAAGGGTAAAACGCGAATTCGATATAAAACTGCCCCGACTATACTGGCAGCAATACCCACGCCGACTAGGTTTAACATAAAATTCGAGCTATCTTGATTACCCATAAAATGGATCAATAAGGTTGAAACCCCTAAGGCTATTAATAATAAGGCGGTAACGACACACACAATTACCTTATTTAGACGCTTGCGATAAGTTACTTTATCAATTTTCTGTAAGATCATTATATTTTTCTAAAAAGAGGATGGACGTTTTACTCACTAGTATATCAATAGTCGCCCCTCATAGTTAAACATTACAATGACTATATCCCTTCATCATTCATTGCTTTGTGCCAATACGACATCATGTGATTAATGCTCATGCTCATTAGATTTTCTACTACAAATAGTACCCTTTCTGCCCTCAAGCAAAGGCAAGCTTCTACTATTAGCGAAGTAGAAGCTCTGCTTGTCCGTATTAGTTAATTAAATGTTCCTTGTTCTGTCCTGTGCTAGCGAGTTTAAATTTATCTACCTGTCCACGGACACCATCTGCTTGACGAGACACCTCCAATACTGAGGCTGTTATCTCTTCAGAAGCAGACGCATTATTTTCAGCAACCCGTTTCATCGAATCTACATTACTGCTTATTTCCTGCACCGTTGCGCTTTGCTGGTCCATTGCGGCAGCGACTCGACGTAACATTTCATCAATATCACCCGATGCTGCCAGAATCGATGCCATATCTACCTGCACATCAGCAGCCGTAGCCTCGGCATTGCTTGCCTCTCGTACGGCCGCTTCCACCAGACCTTTAATCTGTTCAGCCGAATTTGCAGAATGTTCCGCGAGTTTTCGGACTTCCTCTGCCACTACGGCAAAACCAGCACCATGTTCTCCCGCACGCGCTGCTTCGATAGCAGCGTTAAGAGACAACATATTGGTTTGGTTGGCTATCGCACTAATAACCTCGGTAATCTTGTTAATTTTCTCGCTGTTCTGTGCGATTACATTCACAACCGATACCATTTGCGACACCTTCTCTTGCCCGCCACTCACCAGATTAACCGCCCGCTGAGCACTCTCGCTGGCCTGACTAGTATCTTTGGCAACATCGGACGCGGCAGCACTTGACTGTGTTACCGCCGTTGATACCTGCGCGAGAGCATGTAGCTGATTTTGGGCACCATCAGAAATCTGCCCGATGGCAGTAGATGTTTGTGACGAAGCAGCAGCTACCCGCGTAGCATTTTCGGCTATCTCTCTCAAAGCCACATCTATTGAATTAACCAGAGTGTTCAGACCACTGCCCAGGTTTCTGAAGAAACCATCCTTGCCCTCCAGTGAAATTGATTTTGTTAAGTCACCGGTGCCTGCTGCCTCGACCATACTGTCGATCTCTTTTTCCATAGCAACCTCGCCTGTGCGGTCACGCCATTCCACTACTGTACCAGTACGTTTACCATCAACAAAAACGGGGTTTGCTGCCAGCACAAAGGTACGACGACCCAACTCTATCTGCGTATTGAATGTGCTCGTCAAATTTTCTAACGTGCCACGCTCATGCACCGTAGTTCTATAGAACATATCTATATTACTACCAACCAAGCGGCTTGCATCAAACCCGGGTATCTGGCTACGAATATCAGTTTCAGCTACGCGCATCAAATCCTGTAAGGTATCGTTCGTATATATAATATTGAAATCGGCATCAGCGATCATGACACATGAACTCACGGTTCCAAGCGCCAGTTTTATACGTGCGTTCTCCATTGCCTCAAGCTTTTGCGCAGTAATATCCGTAGCGTATTTGACAACCTTAAGAGGTTTATCATTCAAGTCCATTATGGGGTTGTAGGAGGCCTGTATCCATACCTCTTTACCGCCCTTACCAACCCGTTTGTATTCGCTAGCCTCGTATTCACCCCGGTTAAGTCTCTCCCAAAACTGTTGATACTCGGCTGAGTTTTTGAAGGCCGTCTCGACAAACATGCTGTGGTGCTTGCCTCTGATCTCTTCAAGACTGTAACCCAGCGTATTCAGAAAGTTGTCATTAGCCTTGATAATGGTGCCGTCCATATTGAACTCAATCACCGCCTGAGCCTTACCGATGGCGTCAAGCTGACCGGCAACATCTGCGTTTTGCAATTTCTGTTCGGTGACATCGGTGGCGTATTTCACCACCTTAAAAGGTTTATCATTTAAGTCCATGATTGGATTGTAGGAGGCTTGAATCCATACTTCCTTGCCGTTTTTACCAAGTCGCTTGTATTCCTTCGATTCGTATTCACCCCGGTTGAGTTTCTCCCAAAACTGTTGATATTCGGCGGAGTTCTTGAAGGTGGGCTCGACAAACATGCTGTGGTGTTTGCCTATAATCTCTTCCAGGCTGTAACCCAGCGTATTCAGAAAGTTGTCATTGGCGTTGATAATAGTGCCGTCCATATTGAACTCAATCACCGCTTGTGCCTTGCCGATGGCTTCAAGCTGACCCGCAACATCTGCATTTCGCAATTTCTGCTCAGTAACATCGTTTGCGTATTTCACCACCTTAAACGGCTTGCCATTCAAGTCCATGATTGGATTGTAGGAGGCTTGAATCCACACTTCCTTACCGCGTTTTCCAAGGCGTTTATATTCCTTCGATTCAAATTCACCCCGATTGAGTTTCTCCCAAAACTGCTGGTACTCAGCAGAATCCTTAAAGTCAGGCTCGACAAACATGCTGTGGTGTTTGCCTCTGATCTCTTCCAGACTGTAACCCAGCGTATTCAGAAAGTTGTCATTGGCGCTAATAATGGTGCCGTCCATATTAAACTCAATTAAAGCTTGTGCCTTGCTGATGGCGTCAAGCTGCCCACTAACATCCGCATTTTGTAATTTTTGTTCGGTGACATCGGTGGCATATTTCACGACCTTAAACAGCTTGCCATTCAGATCCATGATTGGGTTGTAGGACGCTTGAATCCACACTTCCTTACCGCGTTTTCCAAGGCGTTTATATTCCTTCGATTCAAATTCACCCCGATTGAGTTTCTCCCAAAACTGCTGGTACTCAGCAGAGTCCTTAAAGTCAGGCTCGACAAACATGCTGTGGTGTTTGTTCTGGATTTCATCCAAACTATAATCCAGGGTATTCAGAAAATTATCATTGGCGCTGATAATAGTGCCGTCCATATTAAACTCAATTACCGCCTGAACTTTATCAATCGCCGCGATCTTACCAGCAAAGTCTGCGCTGTTAATCTTCTTTTTAGACATAAAAAACTTGTCAACGAATACGTCAATATAGCCTTGTTGTTGTGTTTTATTTTTCATTCCCTTCTCCTATATGAATCAATCAATATTGAAACGTTCTATACTTCCTTGGAAAACTAGGTTAGCGGCATTTTAAAAACTAACCCCTTTACTTTGTGCTACGAATAACTTCCTCAAATCCTACTTCGGAGCATTTTAGTTCTATTCTGTTTTTTCATTCCTTTCGTAAAATCAATCAAATGAACTCTTGGATAGACTTTGAAAACTAAGTTTTCGTGTGTTCCAAAGCTTCTTTCTGATCGCCAATTTTTCTGATCGAACCTTGTAGAGTTGCCACGGTTCCGCAAGTTACAGAGTTGCCCTTTGTAGTGAATTCAATGTTATTGCATCGACTAACCATTTCAAATTCTCCAGTAATCCTGTATCGGACTGG
>Ga0209290_1000847_pt1 | contig 18388 bp, 15 predicted proteins | sample EN1Hudsemesocosm_2_FD_184632 | JGI IMG/M metagenome (GOLD analysis project Ga0209290, IMG submission 184632) | Methane-oxidizing microbial communities from mesocosms in the Hudson Canyon - EN10B Hudson Canyon (SPAdes) (version 2) | ecosystem: Environmental > Aquatic > Marine > Cold seeps... | reverse complement strand
TCGCAACTGAAACAAACAAACCACAATTACTTACACTTCGTTACACCCCTGTTACAACTTTACACTAACGTATAAACTCAAATGCACCAGACCCTACAAGACGATCTTGTAGGGTCCACCCATAAAGTTAATACAGAGCATAAAACTTATACAAACCACTTTCGAGCGTTTCGAAACAAGCGTAGCCAAGGCGCATCATCAGCCCACTCATTAGGGTGCCATGAGTTCTGAACCGTGCGGTACACACGCTCTGGATGCGGCATCATAATAGTGACACGACCAGACTCAGAACAAACACCTGCAAGCCCATCTGGTGAGCCATTAGGGTTAGCCGGATAACGACTGGCAACTTGTCCGTAGTTATCAACGTATCGTAAAGCGAGTTGATCCGTTTGTATCAAGGCTTGTAGCTTTGCCTCGTTAGAGAACTCAGCACGCCCTTCACCATGTGCAACAGCCACAGGTAAACGAGAGCCTTCCATACCACTCAATATTAAGGATTTGGAAGCAGGCACGTCCAATAAAGCAACACGCGCTTCAAACTGTTCAGAGCGGTTTCTAACAAAATGTGGCCAGTTTTCTGATCCCGGAATCAATTCGCGAAGATTCGACATCATCTGACAACCATTACATACACCTAGCGCTAAGGTATCTTCATTCTCAAAGAATGCTGCAAACTGGTCTCTGACTTTGGGGTTAAACAGAATAGACTTAGCCCAACCTTCACCCGCACCGAGCACATCTCCGTATGAGAAACCACCACAGGCAACAAGCGAGTGAAAGCCTTCAAGCTTATGACGACCCGCAACCAGATCACTCATATGAACATCAACTGCCGAGAAACCGGCTCGGGTGAATGCAGCAGCCATTTCTACCTGCCCATTCACACCTTGTTCTCTTAATACAGCAATACGTGGTTTTGTGCCTGTATTGATATAAGGGGCCACAATATTTTCCTGAGGATCAAAGCTGAGTTTGACATTCAAACCTGGGTCTTTTTCATCAAGAATACTATCAAACTCTTCTTGCGCACATTCAGAGTTGTCGCGAAGGGATTGCATGCGATAACTGGTTTCAGCCCAAATTCGCTGATAATAGCTTCGCGCCTCTTCCAATACAGGTTCATCATCAAAGGTAAAGCGGATAGTGTCATCACGATTAAGCTGACCAATCACCAAAGTATGCTCACCTAAACCGGCCGCAGTAAACTGCTGCAATACAGCTTCGGTATCACTTTGTTTAACTTGTATGACTGCCCCAAGCTCTTCATTAAAGAGTTCGCGTGCAAAATGAGACTTATCTTCAGCCAATAAGTCCAGCTTAATATCTACACCAGCATGCCCTGAAAAGGCCATTTCAACTAAAGTAGTAAAGAGCCCACCATCAGAGCGGTCATGATAGGCCAATAACTTATCATCACCATTTAGTCCCTGGATCACCGCAAAAAATGCTTTCAAATCTTCTGCATCATCCACATCAGGTGTGACTGCACCGACCTGCTTATAAACCTGTGCCAATGCTGAGCCGCCTAAGCGATTCTGGCCATTAGCCAAGTCAATCAGAATTAAATCAGTATCACCTTGATCAGTTTTTAACTCAGGTGTCAGTGTTCTTTTAACGTCAGCAACAGGTGCAAAACCGGTAATAACCAAAGACAAAGGAGATGTCACAGATTTGGTTTCTCGACCTTCTTCCCACACAGTTTTCATCGACATGGAGTCTTTGCCAACGGGAATAGAAATACCTAACTCAGGACATAACTCCATGCCAACAGCATGCACTGTTTTGTACAAGTTATCGTCTTCACCAGGGTGCCCTGCTGCCGCCATCCAATTTGCTGAAAGTCGAATATCAGAAAGCTTACTGATAGACGCTGCTGCCATATTAGTAACCACTTCACCGACAGCCATACGACCAGAAGCAGGCGCATCTATATTAGCAAGCGGTGTACGCTCACCCATCGCCATCGCTTCACCGGCATAACCCTCAAGATCAACAGAGGTAACCGCAACATCTGCCACAGGAACCTGCCAAGGACCCACCATTTGATCTCTCGTTACCATGCCCGTAATAGAGCGATCACCAATCGTAATTAAGAAGCTCTTACTCGCAACACTTGGCAATGTCAGTATTTTCTCAGCGGCTTCTTTAATATCAATCTGGCTTGATTCAAACATGGGCTTAGTAAATGCTTCTGACTCAACCGAGCGATGCATTTTAGGCGGCTTACCAAACAGTACAGACATAGGTAAATCGACAGGTTTATTATCAAACTGAGGATCTTCCAGTGTTAACTCATGCTCCTCTAAGGTTTCACCGATAACCGCGTAAGGGCAACGTTCGCGTTCACAAAGCGCTTCGAAGCGAGCTAAGTCTTTAGGCAGAACAGCAATCACGTAGCGTTCCTGTGACTCATTACACCATATCTCATGGGGTGCCATGCCAGGCTCGTCATTTGGAATTTTTCTCAGATCAAAGCGGCCACCACGGCCACCATCTTTCACCAATTCAGGAAAGGCATTTGATAAACCACCTGCACCGACATCATGAATAAATGCAATTGGGTTTTTATCATCTAGCTGCCAACAACGATCTATCACTTCCTGGCACCGGCGTTCCATTTCCGGGTTTTCCCGTTGAACCGATGCAAAATCAAGATCTTCGTGACTCGTGCCAGAATCCATTGATGATGCAGCGCTCCCGCCTAAACCGATAAGCATCGCAGGGCCACCAAGCACAATTAGCTTCGCCCCTACATCGATCTCGCCTTTTAGGACGTGATCTTCTTTAATATTGCCCATACCGCCGGCAATCATGATTGGTTTATGGTAACCCTTTACTTCCTGTCCATTTGGACCCGCAACTTCCTCCTCGAAAGTACGGAAGTAACCACATAAGTTTGGACGACCAAACTCATTATTGAATGCAGCACCACCTAAAGGCCCCTCTAGCATGATATTCAAAGCTGAAGTCATTCGATCAGGCTTACCAAAGTCGGTTTCCCAAGAATGCTCAAAACCCGGTATACGCAGATTTGATACAGTAAAGCCAGTCAGACCCGCTTTAGGTTTAGCGCCTTTACCGGTTGCACCTTCATCTCGAATTTCGCCACCGGAGCCTGTCGAAGCGCCTGCAAAAGGTGATATTGCGGTTGGATGATTATGCGTCTCAACTTTCATCAAAATATGAATCGGTTCTTCTTTCGCTTCATATTCACCTGTTTCAGGATTTGGATAGAAACGCTTACCATTTGAACCAGCGATAACGGCTGCATTATCAACATAAGCAGACAATACACCTTCTGAGTTCAATTCATTGGTGTTTCGAATCATCGAAAACAATGATTTCTGCTGTGCTTCACCATCAATATCCCAAGACGCATTGAATATTTTATGACGACAATGCTCTGAGTTAGCCTGAGCAAACATCATCAATTCAACGTCTGTCGGATTACGTTTCAACTCACAGAACGATTTGACTAAATATTCAATTTCGTCTTCTGCCAAGGCCAAGCCGATGCGTTTATTTGCCTCTTCCAGTGCACTTACACCATACGAAAGTACATCGACGGTTGACAAAGGTTTCGGCTCAGCATGACTAAATAATAATTCTGCACCTGCCGTTTCATGAAAAACCGCCTCGGTCATCCGGTCATAAAACTCTGCAGACAAGAGCTGACGTTGCTCAAGCGTGAGTTTATTCTCGGAGCGAACATAATAAGCAACGCCTCTTTCGATTCGGTTTAGCTTACCCAAACCGCAACCGTGCGCAATATCTGTTGCCTTACTTGACCAAGGTGAAATAGTTCCGGGACGTGGAACAACTAAAAACAAAACACCATCAGCAGCCTCAGACTGCGTGCTAGGACCATAGGTCAACAATTTATTTAAGACATTCAATTCAGCTGGACTTAAATCATCCGCTACATCTATAAAATGCATAAATTCTGCATAAATAGATTGAACATCGGGTATCACTGCCTGGATAGTTTCGAGCAGTTTTTGGCTTCTGAAGGGAGAGAGAGCTGGAGCGCCTCGGAGTTCCAACATAATAAAGGCGTACCTCTTAAAAGACATTGGTGGAATTAAGGAGGCCGTATTCTACTTGAAACAATCGCAACTGTTAATAAAGAATTGTATCTAAAGCATCAACACCAGCAATTAAAGCACCAACACTGTCAATTGAAGCGCCAACACCATCAACTGAAGAACCAACACCATCAACTGAAGAACCATCACCATCAATTGAAGAACCAACACCATCAATTGAAATAAAATCACACACTTTGTGACAATCTTTAGGAACACCTAGGTTGACTCTTTACAGGCTAACTGGAAGTATAAGGACTTGATAAACTGAAAAGACAACCCGATCTACATTAAAAGGTATTTTGCTTGATCAAGTTGATATTTAAAGGTGCTTATTCGCGCAAAGCGCTTCTTGAGCCTTCTTGGTTCTATAAAAGAAGCGAGATACATAAATTCACTCTCAAAACGTTTCTACTACTACTCTGCGCCTTAGTGAGCGCGTGCGAAAAACCTAGCACCTTTGAAAAAATAGCCAAACATAAAACGCTTCATGTCATTACCCGCAATGCGCCCGCCATTTACTACGAAGGAAGAGAAGGCCCTCTCGGATTTGAGTACGAACTCGCTAAGATATTCGCTAAAGACCAGGGCCTAACACTCGAAGTAAAAGTAGCTTCTACTCGCAGCCAGATTTTATCGGCCTTGGATAATGAATATACCAATATTGCCATTGCCAGCATGGTCGCCACTCAAACTCGCGCAAACCGCTATCAATACTCAAGCCCGTACATGGAAACGACCCCTATCGTCGTTTACCGTTATGGCAGCACCCGCCCTAAAGGCATCAATGATTTACTAGACAAAAAAGTAGCCGTCGTCAGCGACAGTTATCACGCCGACGAGTTAGATATACTCAAAAAACAAGATCCCGAGCTAACGTCCCAAAATCAATGGCAAGCGCTCGATGTAGAAACCATAGATTTAATGAAGATGGTTCAAGATAAAGAAATTGACTACGCCATTATTACATCCAAAGAATTAGATATTCACCAAGCCTATTATCCTCGCGTCAAAAAAGCATTTGAAATAGGCGAAAGCCAAGAAATAAGTTGGCACTTTCCTCAAGGAACAGACCACTCCCTCATAAACAAGGTAAACGCCTTCTTTTCCCGAATCGAAGATGACGGCACACTACTCAATTTGAAAGAACGCTATTTCGGTCATTTAGGGCAACTAAATTACGTGGGTGCCCGCACTTTTATCAAACATATAAATAACCGACTACCAAAATATCAAGACACCTTCAAAAAATACAGTGAGGAACAAGACATTGACTGGCGCCTTATGGCTGCCATGGGCTATCAAGAATCCCACTGGCGCTCAAAAGCCACCTCACCTACAGGTGTCAGGGGCTTAATGATGCTCACCCGAATAACAGCAAAAGAGATGAACATCAAAAACAGATTAAATCCCAAACAGAGCATTAAAGGTGGCACCCGATATTTTGCAAAGATAAAAAAGCGTATTCCTGAGCGCATTCAAGAGCCAGATAGAACCTGGATGGCTTTGGCGTCTTATAACATCGGTTACGGACACCTAGAAGATGCAAGAATATTGACTGAGAAAGGCGGGAAGGATCCTGACAAATGGGTAGACGTTAAAACCTTCCTACCTTTACTTCAAAAGAAAAAATATTATAAAAATACGCGCTACGGTTATGCCCGAGGCAACGAGCCCGTTATATACGTACAAAATATTCGACGCTACTATGATGTGCTCACCTGGATGACACAACCCCAACCAGATGAACATTCAATTGCGCAAAGCGACTTCCAGGAAGGCTTAATCAAGTTAATTGAATAAGCTTGCTTTTTACCTCAAGTTAACTCAACAAGGCTTATTCAGCATCCCGGTCCCGAAAACCAATCAAATATAAGACGGCATCAAGTCCTAGATTAGAGATTGCATGCTTTGCAGACTCTTTGACTAAAGGTTTCGCTCTAAACGCAACACCTAAGCCTGCTCGACTCAACATAGGCAAATCATTCGCCCCGTCACCAACAGCAATAACCTGCTGACGCCCTATTTTTTCTTTTTCGGCTAATTCATCCAACAAGGCGGCTTTTCGCTGCCCATCAACAACCTGCCCAGTCACCCGCCCTGTCACTTTGCCATTTTTGATTTCTAACTCATTAGCAAAAATATAATCTATCCCCAAACGATCCTGAAGACCTTTTGCGAAATACGTGAAACCACCAGACAATATTGCCGTTTTATAACCCAGACTTTTTAAGGTTGAAATTAAACGTTCTGCGCCTTCAGTCATTTTTAATCTTGCAGCGACTTTACCCAACACATCTTCACTAAGACCTTCAAGTAAAGCCACCCGACGCGCGAAACTCTCTGTAAAGTCTATTTCACCTCGCATAGCTTGCTCAGTAATCTTAGATACCTGTTCACCTACTCCCGCCTCTTTTGCCAGCTCATCAATCACTTCAGCTTCAATCAAGGTTGAGTCCATATCAAATACCACTAAACGCCGATTACGACGATAAATAGTGTCTTCCTGAAAAGCGATATCTACATTAAGCTCACTAGAGATGCGTAGAAAATCTTCACGCAAATGCGCACTATCCAGTGCATCACCGCGTACTGAAAATTCAATACAGGCCTGACTCGACTGAGGATCGACATCCAAAGCACGCCGCCCAGATAGCCGAGAGATATTGTCTATATTCAATCCATGGGAAGCCGTAATTTCAGACACCTTTGCAATCTGGTCAGCTGTGATAGCCCGAGATAAAAGCGTCACGATATATCGCGCTTTCCCCCTACCTGACACCCACTGAGCATATTCTTCCACGCTAACAGGCTGAAAAGAAACCTGTAAGTTGAGTTCATGCATTCGAAAAAGCAATTCCTTTAACACACCCGAAGAATCACTTTCACTCGGCACCTCAACCAGGATACCCCACGTCAGATGATCATGAATAACGGCCTGACCGATGTCTAAAATACGCAGATTATATTGCGCCATGATAGCCGTAATTTCAGATGTCAGCCCTGATTTATCTCGGCCCGACACATTAATAAGAATTATCTCACTCAAAAACTTCACCTTTAATTTCGTAAACTTAAACTGATACTGGTTTCACCGGCAGAACTTCCATTCGATCTACTTTTTGTAAACCGCGTGGTAATTTATGGCCTCTTCGCCCTCTTTCTCCCACATAATGCGTTAAATCAGAGAAGCGTAATTTCAAATGGCGCTTACCAGAGTGTATCACCAAGAAATCTGCCTCGGTAAACAAGACAACAGAAACCATACATTCATCACCGCTCAATACGCGAGCAGAAGGAATGCTGATCATTTTATTGCCCTTCCCTTTGGCCAGCTCTGGCAAATCACCTAAAGGAAAGACCAACATACGCCCCTCATTACTCACCGTCGCCAGATAATACCCCTCTAAGGAATCCAAAGTATTTCCAGATGTATCATCCAGCAATACTGGCGACATCACTTCAGCCCCTTTAGGCAAGGATATGGCCGCTTTGCCTGCCTTATTCTTACTGAGCAAGTTACCTATATTACTGATATAGCCGTAACCTGCACTACTCATCATGAGTAATTTCTGATTAGACTCTCCCAAGATCGCCGCTTTAAATGTGGCACCAGAAGGTGGATTTATTTTACCTGTCAAAGGTTCACCCTGCCCTCTAGCTGAAGGCAAACCATGAGCAGGAAGTGTATATGCCCGACCGGTTGAATCCACAAAGACCACACTTTGATGACTCTTACCCTTAGCCGATAAAGAATATGCATCTCCTGATTTATAGTTCAAACCGTTTGGATCTATATCATGTCCTTTTGCCGCTCTTACCCAGCCTTTGTCTGACAACACAATCGTGACAGGCTCAGAAGAGATAAGGTCAGATTCAGAGAATGCCTTTGCTTCTTCGCGTGATACGATAGGTGAACGTCGGTCATCACCATATTTTTCAGCATCGGCAATCAACTCATCTTTAATGAGCTTTTTCATCAAAGTGGGTGAGCCCAGCATTTTAGTCAGATACTTACGCTCTGTCTCTAACTCGGCTTGCTCAGCTCGAATTTTGACTTCTTCCAGGCGCGCCAACTGGCGCAACTTGGTATCAAGCACATAATCGGCTTGAATTTCTGACAAACCAAATCGAGCCATTAACTCGGCTTTAGGCTCCTCTTCAGTACGAATAATATGAATAACTTCATCAATATTCAGAAACGCGACTAATAAACCATCCAATAGGTGTAAGCGCTTTTCAACTTTATCTAAACGGTATTGTAAGCGGCGCGTCACTGTTTCAGTCCGGTAAACCAACCACTCAGACAGAATAGTTTTCAAACCCTTTACAGAAGGCCGACCATCAATACCTATCATATTCATATTAACGCGATAGGTCTTCTCGAGATCAGTGCTGGAATATAAATGCCCCATCAAAGCATCAACATCAACACGGTTTGAACGCGGTACAATAACGAGACGCGTTGGATTTTCATGATCAGACTCATCCCGCAAGTCAGCCACCATAGGTAACTTCTTCGCCTGCATTTGACCAGCAATTTGCTCTAGAACCTTCGCGCCAGATGTTTGATGCGGCAATTCGGTCACCACAATATCGCCATTTTCTTTATGGTGAATACCACGCATGCGAATTGAACCGCGACCTGTTTTATAAATAGATAACAAGTCAGCCCTAGGGGTAACTATTTCAGCACCGGTTGGATAGTCCGGCCCCAAAACATGCTCAGCAAGTTGCTCGTTAGTGGTATCACTATCATCAAGTAACCTGATACACGCACTCGCCACCTCTCTCAAATTGTGTGGCGGCACATCTGTTGCCATACCGACCGCTATTCCGGTGGTTCCATTCAATAATAAATTGGGCAAGCGAGCGGGCAGCGTTTTTGGTTCATCCAGAGTGCCATCAAAATTAGGCGCCCAATCAACAGTCCCCTGACCCAGCTCACTCAATAAAGTATCTGCATAGGGTGCTAAACGTGATTCGGTATAACGCATTGCAGCGAAAGACTTTGGGTCATCGGGTGCACCCCAGTTCCCTTGCCCATCAATCAATGGATAACGATAACTAAATGGTTGAGCCATCAATACCATAGCTTCATAACATGCGCTATCACCATGAGGGTGAAATTTACCTAACACATCCCCCACCGTTCTGGCGGACTTTTTATACTTTGCTGTCGACTTTAAACCTAACTCCGACATAGCATAAACAATTCGGCGCTGAACCGGCTTCAGCCCGTCACCCACGTGAGGCAAAGCCCGGTCGAGAATAACGTACATCGAATAATCAAGATAAGCTTTTTCGGTATAATCTCGTAATGAGACTTGTTCGATGCCATCTTCAAAGGTAATAATTTCACTACTCATAGTTTTTCACTGGTCTGGTTTTCAAAGGTCAGTATTTAAAAAGCCGGGCTTTCAAAGATTTATTTTAAAAATAATCTTAGTTTTGACTTATCAACACATTGTATTCAATTCTCATGTTCGAACCTGCTTTTAAATCAAGCTCTATTCCACTCAAATTCATTCTGCAAGCAAGCAGAATTTACTTGGGCGAAAGTGTCCCACATTAAATCTAAAAATTCGAGCGAAACTATAAATCTCATGGTAAGATAAACGCCTTCAAAACCTTTACTTTCACCTTAATGACAATAAAAATCAGTGGCATTAGCTTTACACTGCTTATATATCAGGTACTTCAATGACTTCCAGTGCAACGCTTAGCCCGAATCAAAACAACTCAGCCCAGTCAGATACCTCAGATTTAAACAGTCAATCAGATAACAAACAACACACTGGAACCTGCCTTAAACTAAAAGGCTCCTTGGTACCGATGACTGTACTTGAGTTAATTCATTACGATGCTGACAAAATTGATCATGAGTTATTTGCTAAAACCAATCAGGCTCCCGGTTTTTTTGAAAATCTCCCCGTTATCATTGACCTTGAAAAACTAGATGAAAACGAGCACATTCCTTTTACTGAGTTTATTGCTCAATGTCGCTCCTTTTCTATTAAGGTTGTCGCTATCAGAGGCGGGCATGAACATCATCAGCTAGCCGCTAAAGAAGCTGGACTAGGTTTACTCGCCAAGCAGAAAGAACGCACCCCAACCGAGCAAATAGATAACGCTTCAAATCAAGATGCCATACCTGAACCGACAGAAACAACGACAAAAGAAGTTATTCGTACTGAAACGGTTGAAGTTGTTAAAACAGTTATTCAAAACGAGCGCCAGAAAAGTAAAATCGTGTACACTCCGATTCGTTCTGGCCAACAAGTTTATGCCGCAGAAGGCGATTTAATTATACTATCTTCCGTGAGCGCGGGCGCTGAAATCCTTGCTGATGGGAATATACACGTATATGGAGCACTCAGAGGCCGAGCACTAGCAGGCGTTAAAGGCGACACCACTGCACGCATTTTTTGCCACAGCCTTGAAGCAGAACTAGTGTCTATCGCCGGGCAATATAAAATCAGTGAAGATATAGATGCAGATGCAGTGAAGAAGCCTGCTCAAGTTTATTTGAAAGAAAACTCGCTTAATTTTAAAGCACTTGATATGTAGGTAAAGTGACACACAGACTTAAGCAACAAAGAACACTTAGGCAACAATGTACAATCAAGGCACAATGTACAATCAAGGCCAAGCAGGCCTGAAAAGATACTATTTATTTTTTAAGCGCACAGTTAAATAAACAGAGATAGCGACCTTTGCTCGACATATGCGCGATGTAAAGATCGTAGATATTATATTAACGAACACAAAAGACAGGATAACACTTTGGCCAGAACGATTGTGATCACATCAGGAAAGGGCGGCGTTGGTAAAACAACCAGTAGCGCCTCGATTTCTACAGGTTTAGCCCTTAAGGGGCACAAAACCGTTGTCATCGACTTTGATGTAGGTTTAAGAAACCTCGATTTAATAATGAACTGTGAACGTCGCGTCGTTTATGACTTCGTGAATGTCATCAATGGTGAAGCCACCCTGAACCAGGCACTCATCAGAGACAAACAGGTCGATAACCTTTTTATTCTTCCCGCATCACAAACGCGTGATAAAGACGCGCTCTCACAAGAGGGTGTTGAGAAAGTACTCAAAGAGCTAGCGAAGACATTTGAGTTTATTATTTGTGACTCCCCTGCCGGTATTGAGCATGGCGCACAAATGGCTTTATACTTTGCTGATGAAGCTATTATAGTGACTAACCCTGAAGTATCCTCTGTTCGCGATTCAGACCGCATACTAGGCATACTCAATAGTAAGTCACGACGCGCAGAAACGGGTGAAGAGCCGGTGAAAGAGCACTTATTGCTGACTCGTTACAATCCTGAGCGTGTAGAGCGCGGTGAGATGCTTAACGTCGAAGATGTCAAAGATATCCTGGCTGTTAAGCTCTTAGGCGTAATACCTGAGTCTCAATCCGTACTTACTTCATCAAACCAGGGCGTACCTGTTATTCGCGATATTGAAAGTAATGCAGGCCAAGCATACCTTGATGCTGTTGATAGACTACTGGGTGAAAACAAACCTCACAGATTTATTAACACTGAAAAGAAAGGCTTTTTTAAGCGTATGTTTAAGGGGTCAACAGCATGAGTTTTTTTGACTACTTTAAGAGCAACAAAAAAAACACCGCATCCATTGCTAGAGAGCGTCTACAGATCATTGTTGCTCACGAACGCGGAAAAAGAGAACAGCCCGATTATTTACCTCAATTACAACAAGAAATACTTGAAGTAATACGTAAGTATGTCCCTGTTGATCAGGATCAGGTTCAAGTCCAACTTGATAAAACCGACGATTGTTCGATTTTAGAGCTCAACGTCACACTCCCTGAAGAAGATTAAGTACAAGACCTCTCATGAGGTCTTTTTTATAACGCACAGCCTTTAAGGCATGCACGATCTTTAAAATAAGTACAGCCGTTAAATACGTACAGCCTCCTAAATAAGGATTAAACCAAAGCAGCATGAGCCCTTCAACTGAAAGCAAAGCCTCACTAGCTAAAGACATAATGACACCACACGTCAAGTCTGTCCCTCATACTTGGACCATGCAGAAATTCGCAGCCTTTCTGTCAGACAACAACATATCAGGTAGTCCTGTTGCAAACGATCAAGGCGACTTAATCGGTATCGCTACACTCAAAGACATAGCCGACTTTCACCTCAACTCAGTTAGCAGTAGCTATGAGTCTCAACTCAGCGAAGAAGAACTTAAGGAAGCACGACGCCTTAGAATGATGATCTTTGAAGGAATGGCCAAGCTACCGGTTGAAGTAGGCGATATCATGACGCCTATCATATTCTCTGTAGATGAAGAAGCAACTATCGTTGATGTATCAAAACTGATGATGAAAGAACACCTACATAGAGTTTTTGTGAAGAAAGGCGAAGAATTGACCGGCATTATTACCACTTACGACCTTTTAAAAGTCATTGTAGACGGCGCTCAATAAGGAAAGAGGAACTATTTGTATCACCCCTCCCCCCTCACTAAAAGCCAACAATGCTAATCTCACTAGTCGGAGAAGTTAGCAGCTATATAGTCTGCCAAACGTGAGCGCTCAACACTTTTCAGTGTGATATGAGCATAATGCTCCCAGCTACCCATTTTATCTATTGCAAAACTAAAACCACTAGTTGAGGCACTTAGATAAGGTGTATCTATTTGCTTTAGATTGCCAATAGCCACTACTTTTGTACCCAAACCTGCTCGAGAAATCAGACCATGCATTTGAGCTGCAGTTAAGTTTTGAGCCTCATCAATAATAAAAAATTTATTTGAAAAACTACGCCCCCTCATAAACGAAGAGCTTTTTATTTTTACTTTATTCTTAAGAAACTCTATCCCTGACTTTTTCTCAAAATCATTACTATCAGGACTGGCACTCAGCGTTTCAAGCGCATCGGTAATAGCACCCATCCAAGGCTCAATCTTAGACTCCTCCTCACCAGGCAGGAATCCTATATCCTGCCCTAAAGGCACCGTAGCTCTTGTTACAATAATTTCTTCATAAATTTTATCTTCATATACCAGATCCAAAGCCGCCGCCAAGGTTAACAATGTTTTCCCGGTACCCGCCTCACCAGCGATGGTAACAAAATCTATTTCAGGGTCTGTCAACACAGATAAGGCGAAATTTTGTTCTTTATTTTTAGCCTGAATCCCCCAGCAATGATATTGATGCTCATAATCAGGAAGCATTTCGACCGTTACGCAATCTTTATCGATCGCACGCAGAATACCGCGAAAGTTTTTGTTGCTTGAAGATTCTGAGTAAACATGTGTATTAACGGGCCAATTCCCAACCCACGGCGCAGTAATTTTATAAATAATTAATGTACCTAGCTCAGGTGAGTCTTTTCTCTCGACCTTGATATCAACACCTTCAGACTCCCACATACTATCGGTAATTTCTACTTGACCCGCAAAGAGTAACTCATCACCAAGCGTAGAGACCTGATCGTTTCGATAATCTTCTGAGATTAGACCATGTACACTGGCTTTGATACGCATATTGATGTCTTTGGTCACCAATATAACGGTAATATCATCTGCTAAAACATCATCTCGAAGGTGTTTAGTGACATCAATTATTTCATTATCAGCAACTTGCACCCTTTCTTTCTCAAATGTTTGAAACAGTAAGCGGCCTTTATCGTTAAGGGTGATGCCTTTTTGTAATTCTGAGATATCAATCGCTGATAAGAGTTCATCTAGATACCGGTGAGCTTGCCTGGCATTTCGAGCTATTTCATTCTGACCGCGTTTATGGCCATCAAGCTCCTCCAATACGCGAAGGGGAATAAATACGGTATGCTCTTCAAATTTGAAAATTGACTCAGGCTCATGTATCAATACATTGGTATCAAGTACATAGAGTCTTTTATCCTTCTTCTTTTTCTTTACCATGTTATACCTTCTCCCAATGTTATACGTCAGAAGCTATTTAAGTATAAGTATTACATTTAAAAGGTAAATTGTTAGTTTTATTTGGAGAAACTCATTCACCTCATCAATTTAAGTCGATAAAAGTTAAGACGAAATAAAGGCAGAGAAAATCATCAAGCGTAACAGCGCTAAAATCACAAACCAGAAACCAGAAACCAGAAACCAGAAACCTTAACACTGCAAATAGTAAATATAATGGCAGTTAGACTTTATATCACGGCGACCACTCGAACTAGTATTAAGTACCACCGGCATTAAATTCGCATTGCTTTGTATGCAAGTTAGCAGCTTCACGGTCATGCTGATATCGGACATTATCCAAATATATCTTTTCATCTTTAGGAATATGCGCAATGGCTTCTTGCAGCGCCATGGTTAAAAAATCACCTGCCAAACAATTAATATCTCGCTTATACTCTGAAGAAATTGTTTCCAGTTCATGAAAAAGCTCAGTGGGTATCGGGGTATTGATCACCTGCACCCTAGAACTCGTGACATCACAATGTGCGTTCTCAGCATACTTCTCACTGCATAATCGCTCCATGTATTGCGTAATTCGACTTTTCATACTAACCCCCTTAAAAATATGGGTTCACCTACTTAAGTTATACTCAGGAATTGAGACTTCGTAAAGCGAATGCAAAAAGGGGCTGACCAATGAAATATCCAATAACAACAGCCTAGAGACAAGAGACTCGAACAACAAGACACCTGGAGAGCAGCCTAATTAGGCATTTAAGCTAGTATTTTCAATAAATTGCATAAAAAATTGAGATCAATAAAAAAGTAAGGTGCAAAGAAGTATTAGGCATAAACAATCTATAGAACACTGCTTATTATGGTAATTTATTCTTTGGCTTTTAACGGTACTTTGAAAGAATTTTATCCAACTTACCCGAGTTTATAATCTTATTGATTACATCATTCATCGCTGCACTGGGTATACGGGATTTTTTAGAATAAGCACAACTGAGATCATACTTGTCAGCATATTTGTCTGCCAAAGCATATTCGTCTTTTAACGACAGCTTTTTAAGCTGGTACTCAAGAAGAATCCCGAAATCAACTAAGGCATCTAGCCGCCCAAGCTGAAGCAACTTAATCCCGTGCTCGATACCCGTGACTTTTATCGTCTTAATTTCATCGCGGGCGATCATATCCATAATATCCTGATGATATATATAGCCTTTATAAATCCCTAAAGTGAGGCTCTTAAGGTCAGCAAAAGATTGAATCTTATGTTGCAGCTCTCGCTTCACAAGAAAGCGATCAGAACCCTCAAAAAGCACAGGAGACCAATGATACGCTTCAGGCGTTTCTTTCCAGATAGGACTGGTAATACAATCAACATCAATCAAACCGGCTTGCAGCTGAGACTCTATCCGAGGCACCGGAATATTTACAAACTCGACAGGTAAATTAAGCTCAGCGCCAATAGATTCGCCTAAATCTTTGAGGATTCCACCTTGTACTTTATTATCTTTAATATCCGCAAATGGCGGCGTTGCATCCGCCCAATAGCTAAAACGCAAGGGCTCTGAATGAGATAAAGCACTATAAATACTCAAACAAAGAAAAATCACACCTAGAACCAGTTTTATCATTAAATAAACTCTTTAAAAAATACTTTCTTTGAATACCTTACCGGCAATATAAGATTAGCTCAAATACAAAACAACTGACAGCGGCATAATTTATCAGGTCGACAAACTGAAATTAAGCGCCCTGACAACACTGGCAGCTAGGATCTTTTTTTAGCTTTAACGTTCGCCACTGCATACTCATCGCATCCAGCATCACTAAGCGCCCTGACAAGCTATCACCCAGACCACTTAATACTTTTATCGCCTCCATCGCCTGCATACTCCCAATAATGCCAACCAAAGGCGCCATGACACCAGAAGTAGAGCAGGTAAGCTGCTCATCAGAGCCTTCTGAATATAAACATTGGTAACAAGGTGCATCTTCTTTGCTGCTATCAAACACACTCACTTGACCCTCCATTCGAATGGCAGCCCCTGACACCAGCGGTTTTCTAGCCGCTACGCACGCCCGGTTAATAGCAAAACGTGTCGAAAAGTTATCACTACAATCTAGAACCAAGTCAACAGCTGCAACCCTTTCATACAACTCATCCCCTTCAAGGCGTGTAGCAAGGGGAATAATATCGATTAAGGGATTAATCTGCTTAAGTGCCTTCTCCGCTGATTCTACTTTACTCTCCCCCAGAGTATGCTCACCATGGATTATCTGGCGCTGCAAATTTGATACATCAACCACATCGTCATCAACCAAAGTGAGTGAGCCAACACCCGCCGCCGCTAAATACATGGCTACAGGACTGCCCAAGCCGCCCAAACCTATAATTAATACCTTCGCATTGGCTAAAGAAAGCTGACCTTCAATATCAAATTTTGGCAGCATGATTTGCCGACTATATCGAAGCAACTCCGCATCACTTAACTCATCTCTCAAGGTCATTTCATCACCCCCTAATTCATTTTGCCGACATCACCTGTCCAACAGTCATACGATCGAGCTGAGCGTAGTCCTTCAGAGTCTGCACATGAGTATATCCCGCATTATTAAACAAAGTCCGAACAGCATCTGCCTGCTGGTAGCCATGCTCTAAGATAAGCCAACCCGAATGATGCAAGTAACTTTTAGCTTCCTGAACAATATGCTGAATATCTGCCAGCCCCTGATTTCCCGCCACTAATGCAGATGTAGGCTCAAATCGTACATCCCCTTCCACAAGATGAGGGTCTTCAGAGTCAATATAAGGTGGGTTACTGACGATGAGATTAAACCTGCTAGCGGGAATTGCATCAAACCAGGCACTGCAAATAAACCTAACATGCTGAACTTGGTTTTTAAGCGCATTGCCAGCAGCCAACTCAACAACGTGCGGAAAAACATCTGTGGCGGTAATGTGCCAATGGGGTTTTTCAGTGGCAAGCGAGAGCGCAATCGCCCCTGTCCCGGTGCCTAAATCGAGCACATCCGCATCATCAGGCAGGTCCAAAGACAAAGCGTGTTCAACTAGAATCTCGGTATCAGGTCGTGGAATCAAGGTATCAGGCGTAACACTCAGTTCAAGCGTCCAGAATGACCTTGAGCCTAACAAGTGAGCAATAGGCTCACCTTTTTGGCGACGACGGAAAAGTACCTCAAATTCATCCAACTCTTGAGAGCTAAGAACTTTATCAGACCAAGTTCGCAAATAAATTCGCTCACAAGCCAACACATGACAAAGTAAAAGCTCGACATCTAGTCGAGCACTATCGCTATCAAGCAAACGACTCAGCTTAAGCGTTTCCTCAATAGTGACTGACATTAATCACCCATGCTAGAAAGCAGTTCTGCCTGGTGTTCTTGCAGTAATGGCTTTAAGACAACATCCAAGTCACCTTCCATGACTTCTGCCAATTTATACAAGGTCAGATTTATCCGATGATCCGTCATACGTCCCTGAGGAAAGTTATAGGTACGAATTCGTTCAGAACGATCACCAGAACCTACCAAACTTTTCCGCTGGTCAGATTGTTCTTTATGAGCTGCATCTTGTTCAGCACTTAACAATCGAGCAGAAAGCAATGATAAGGCCCTCGCCTTATTTTTATGTTGCGAACGCTCATCCTGACATTCAACCACAACACCTGTTGGCAAGTGAGTAATTCGAATAGCTGAATCTGTTTTGTTAACGTGCTGTCCACCCGCACCCGAGGCGCGGAACGTATCTATGCGTAAATCGGACTTATTAATTTCTATTTCATCAACAGCGTCTGCTTCAGGCATGACAGCAACAGTACATGCTGAAGTATGAATACGCCCCTGAGATTCAGTTTCTGGCACTCGTTGAACACGATGCGCACCTGACTCAAACTTCAAGCTACCGTAAACACCTTCCCCGACCAAACGAGTAATGACTTCACGGTATCCGCCATGTTCCCCTAGGTTTTCACTCACAACTTCAGCTTTCCAACCCCGACGTTCTGCATACCGGGTATACATTCTAAATAAATCGCCTGAGAAAATTGCCGCCTCGTCACCACCCGTTCCTGCACGAATTTCTAAAAAGACGTTATGGCCGTCATTCGGATCTTTTGGCAGTAAAAGTTTTTGCAATTCTAAATCAAGTACCTCTAGTGAGGCCCTAGCGCCTTTCCACTCTTCTTCTGCCATTTCGCGCATCTCAGCGTCACCGTCATCCATCAGCATTTTGGCTTCGTCAATATCATCCAGGGCTATTTTATAACGCCCATAACACAATACCACCGGCTCAAGCTCGGCATTCTCTTTAGAAAAGTCCCTGAATTTATTCTGGTCTGAAATAA
>Ga0209290_1000844_pt1 | contig 18445 bp, 16 predicted proteins | sample EN1Hudsemesocosm_2_FD_184632 | JGI IMG/M metagenome (GOLD analysis project Ga0209290, IMG submission 184632) | Methane-oxidizing microbial communities from mesocosms in the Hudson Canyon - EN10B Hudson Canyon (SPAdes) (version 2) | ecosystem: Environmental > Aquatic > Marine > Cold seeps... | reverse complement strand
CCGACATATTATTCAGCAAATAAAAGTAGCCAATAAAACCCGCCACCGATCCAAAGGTGGCCAGGTACACCACCGCCCCCATGGAGGTCCAGCTCACTTGCTCAGGCAATGGCCCACTAAAGAAAAACCATACCAATCCATAAACAGGCAAGGACAACATTAACGCCCCCGTGGTTTGTACCAACGGATGCAACGGCTGGTAATCTGGCACCGCTTGCAGTTTTTGTATTAGCACTGAACTGACACTTTGTAAGTTAATGCCCACCAACAAAACAACCAGCGCCAACACCATGTGTTGCCCAATATTCACCTGCTGAGAAAATATGATATACAAACCCAACACCGCCAAAGCCATGCACAACAAACGGTTAAGCCCAATGGTGGCGTTAGGCAATAATAGGCGGCCATAAATACTCACAATTAACGGCGTTAAACCCCACATCACCGACACTAAACCACTGCTTAACGCCTGGGATGCCCAATACACACATAACATGGCACCACTCACGGCGATGGCACCCAAGCCATAGCTCACCAGCGCCGCTCGCGAAATAATAAATTTAATGTTGAACAGTTTTAATAACGCCACACACAACGCCAGGCTTAAGCCCATGCGAATGGCCAAGGCCTGAATAAAATCCAATGATTCCACACTGAAACGAATGCCTAACGGAGTTGTGGACCAAATTAACACCACTGCTGCGTATACCGAGGCAAGCCTCATGATTTTTCTCCTTAATATGTCGCGCAGGCTTATATGCCAATGAGCGACGTTTTAAATAAGGAATTTCAAAAAACAGAAGCGATTAGCGGGGAAGTGATAACTCTGACTACCACACTCGCTATGGAGTCCGTGGCATTTCGCTCTAATGAACAAAAAAAAACCGCGGACTGGGCCGCGGTTTTTGAAATTCTGTGAGCGAAAACTTAACTCATTCCGAAAACACGACCAGTTGCCTACGAAGCCATTTACAGGCTCGCATGCTGGGTGCGCTAATTCGGACAGTGTTTAAATTTTGCATCTGCGAAATATAGAGGCTCAAGCCGCACAAGACAAGTAAAAGAATTACAGAACCTAAATGCGCACAATTTAGGCGTTACTTGGCGCTTAGCGACCACCAATTGTAAAATCTTATGTCAAATCCTGCCTAAGCCTTATTAACCAACCCCTGTGACATTGAGGGACACCTGTATTGTGATATAGTTCGCGCCTATAAAAACAAGTTTTAGTAACAAACAATTATAAAAAAGAAACACATGGATGGCGTTCTCGCCTTCGATTTCAAACTAAAGGCAACAACATGAAAAGATATCTTGCGGCGGTAGCACTTGCGCTTCCGGCATTATCCCAAGCAGCCCCTGTGGTAACACAGCCTGGCGCGTTAATGACCCTTGGCCCTATCGCCAGCCCACAAACCGGTTTGTCGGTTCTTTATAACCCTGCTTCATCTGAAACGGTTATTCATGAAGATGACAGCTTCCGTTGGGGTTACCTGGGTTCTACCGGTGTTTCTGTTGAATTTGGTGATGTGGATAACTTTGCCGATGACGTGAACCAGTTGATGGACGATTTGGATAGCGAAATTACTGACGCCACTCAAGCCGACAACATAATCAACAACTACAACGACAATTTACGCCACAAGCTAGGTAATGCTGGTTACATGAAAATAGATGTACAGATTGTAGCCCCTCTTGCCCCTCTATTGATGCGCTCCGACCTTTTGGGCGGCGTGATGTCCATTGACCTAGTAGGTGGTGTGACCGCTAAAATCTCAGTACTCGATGACAAAATTGAATTCGTTAACAATGAATTCGAGACCAATACAGCGGCCTATTTAAAAAGCGTGCAGTACACCACGCTAGGTTTAGGATATAGCCGTGAATTGGATAACGTTGTTACCGACAAGATAAACGAACACGTGGCAGGCCGATTATTATCTGGTATACGTTTAAACATGTACAACCTAAAGCTGTCCAAGCAAATCATTGGCTTAATGAACATTGATGAAGACGATGAGCTAGGCGATGTAATTGCCGATGACTATGACGGCAATCAGGCCAGTGGTCGTGCCGTAGGTTTAGATTTAGGCCTTATATGGGAAGCCGACAACTATCACCTGGGTTTCACATGGCGCAACATCAATGAGCCCGAGTTCGATTTCGGCACCCTTGGTCAGGATTGCACCAGCAACGCCACCAATACCAGCGTGAGCAATTGCTTCACCGCCCTATACTTTGCAGGCCAAGACCGCATCACGCTTGATGAAACTCACGTAATGACCAGCCAAGCCACTGCTGACGTAGCCCTAAACAGCGAGAACAAGCGCTGGCGTCTAGCGGCATCATACGACCTTCAACCTGTTCGTGACCCTGTGGGCGACGAATACCAGTGGACCACAGCATCAGCGGCGTATGTTTCTTCTCGCTTTATTGGCGTTCGTGTAGGTGTGAGCCAAAACCAAGTGGGCAGTGAACTAACCATGGTAAATGCTGGTTTTAGTTTGTTTGGTAACGTGAACTTAGATTTACGATACAGCCTAGACACTATTGAAGTAGATGGTAGCAGTGCACCGCGTACCTTTGGTTTTAATTTAGGATTTGAAAGCAGCTTCTAACGCTTTAAAAATATTAAGGAAAAAATATGAATATTCAAAAAACAATTTTAGCCCTTGCCGTAATGGCGCTAGGCTTAGTAGGTTGCGGAACTGAAGAACAGGATAATGGAAATAATATTAGCGCCAGAAGTACCAGCAACGGAGATCAAGCCTCAGGTGTTGTCGTCGATGGCCCAGTGGTTCGTGGCTTAGTTTTTTTAGATTTAAATGACAACCTAAAAAAAGATTCTTTTGAGCCCTCCGCCCTCACAGATAACAATGGCTATTTTGGCAGCGACCCAGTTAAAGGTATAAATTATTGCAGCTCGACCTCTGCCAATATGACATATGTTCCGCGCCCGGAGTTTTGCCTAAATATATCTCCAGGTCAGTTAATGACGACTTTGCAAAATGAGAATAATACGAAAATAATTATTACTGGCGGCTACGATCTTTATACCGGCGAGCCTTTCGAAGGTTCAATGTCTAAAGAAATGTATAATTTTAAGGACATAACTAGGATAACCGCTGAACTAAACAGCCAATATAAAGATGACCCGGAAGAATTACGACGTCGTGTTGACAATATTAACCGCATAAATGGCCTCGCCATTACGCCTCTATCGTCCATTGCACGTACCAATAGCGACACTGAAACTTTTTTGAAAACCCTTGGGATTGAAGATAGTAACCTTAACTTCCTTAACCCCGCCGACCCCGAAGGCGATGGCCAGGCTGATAACTTCCAAGCAAATAAATTTGCTGTCACCTACCAGATGCACAAGTTTGTTACTGTAGTCGCTGCCTGGGTTAAGAATGCATACCCAGAAATTGGTGATAACGACGAACTGCCAAATGATGTCAGCAACTTAGTCTACAAACAGTTTGAAAACTTTCACAAAGGTGATTTCAACGCAGCATGGACAGGAATTTATATTGACATCACAGCACTATATCAAAATGGTGGCGTTGAGTTAAATGCCCCCATAGCAGGCGCAGACATCTATGCTAATTTAGCCGCTGTGAAAACCGCCATTGTTTCCGCTTTTGGCTATAACGTTACAGATGGACTTGGTTCAGAGCTGACATTTGACAATGTGAAGGCACGAGTTCGTGGTGTTGAAGTCGTTGTGCTTAAGATCATTCGTGGCCTAGACCATACCGGTGCCCTTGAAGCACTTAAAATTCCAGCTTATTTAACAGCCCTAGAGGGTAACGGCGCTGACAATGGCAACATTAATTTCACTCAATTGGTTGAATTTTCGGGTGATGAGAATGCTCTTACTGCTGAATCAGCTCTTGCTGCCGCTAACAGTGGTGTGAGCCTGAGTGAATTGGCAGGCAAATCTTTAAGCTTTGAAGATGACGACCCATCTGTAAACAGTAAAGCCGCTATCTTCTTTACCAGTAACGAAACCGGCGATGAAGCCCCTACCAAAGGTCAAATCCACCTATGTTTGAAGTACGAGGGCGATTCTGACGTTGATCTAGACGGCAACTACATTTCAGGATCTTGGGATACTATTCCAGCACTTAACAATACGGTATTGCTTGAAATGAATATCTTTGGCGGTACTTCTGCCGTATTGAAGAAAGTAGGTGAGGACGGCACCGGTGCCACTCAATATCGCTTCGATTACGCCAACAAAATCACTAAGTTCAGCAGTGCTGAAGATTTTGAAGTGACCGCTGATTTAGAATTGGAAACTATCCCTAACTCAAACGAAACGTGTCAGGACTACTTAGGTATCAGTAACCAGCTTAAATAAGCAACGTTAAACCTAAAGCATCAAAACAACCCCTCACCCGAGGGGTTTTTTTTGCCTGTAATTTATCAATATAAAACCCCACCCCCTTATGCAATTACGCTCTTAGCAAAACTAGAGAGTTCAATAGTATCCACTAGGCTTATCAATAAGCAGTAAACAGTGGCTAACTTATTGAAGGTTTTACAATGCATAATAAAATTATATTGGGGGCGGCAATAACCTTTGCTGCAATGCAAACAAACGCGGTGCCTTTTGCACCCACAGATGCCAGGGCCATGGCCATGGGTGGAACTGGGGTGGCTGCCGCCAAGACAGTGCACTCGGTGCAGTTTAACCCCTCTTTGTTATCCTCGGCCAATGAAAGTGACGACTTTGGCTTTTTATTCCCGCAGGTAGGGGGCTACTTTTCAGATGAGCACGAATTTATTGATTCCGCCGATGAATTTGTTGAAGCCGATTACGTTACCGCATTTGACAGCGCCATCACCAACATCACAACGCCCATAGATAATATCCAAAGCCAAATTAGCATCATTGATGGCAACTCGGATGAATCCGGTGACCTTGCCGTTTTAGCGACTGCCACGGGTATATTAGCAACCAACTCGGTTAGCCTAACCAATGGTACCGGGCAATTAACGGTTGCCACTCAAGACCTTAATGATGGCCTTGCCACCTTATCCCAAAAGGCCCTACGAGGAGGCCTAGGCTTCGGGGCTGGTATTGCTATTCCCAGTAAAAAATTCTCTGTGGCCATTAGCGCCAACAACTCCACCACATTTTCAGGTGAATTAGTGGTAGCCCAAAGTGATTTGGATACACTGCTTAATTACACCACTGCAACTGACGCCTATGCTGGGGCCGTATCCGGTTATGCGATTGCTTCAGATGACATTGCCGTGATGCTAAACAATATAGATACTCTAAGCCAGGGCACCATCACTCAGCAACTGGAAGCGGTTCGAATTGTTGATGAAGACCTGCCTGCTAAACAAACAGCCTTAACCACTGCCAGTACAAATCTAAATACCTTTTCTTATGGTGGTACCGGGCAACCTGCATCCGAGGGGTCTGTGGCCATATTCAAAGACGGTGCCCTAGCAGATGGGGCCGACTCCCTCACTCTGGCCTCTGAGGCCCACATTATTGCAGTGGCCCTTACCGAAGTGGCACTGAGTGTTTCCCGCGAATTTGATTTCTCTGGTCGCCAAGTAGCCATAGGCATCACCCCTAAGCTGCAACGTATGGACGTTTACGATTATATTGTAAGTGTTGATAGTGAAGTGGACGGCGGCGACGTAAGTGACTTTGGTGTGGACGATACAGGCTTTAACTTGGACATAGGGGTCTCTACTCGCTTTGGTAAAATTGAACAGGGCACCGTTGGGCTTGTGGTTAAAAACCTGCTTAGCAATGAACTTGAATCCATTAACGGGCATGCGGTCGAAATTAGCCCCCAAGTGCGCGCAGGGGTTGTATACCAAGCCTTTGGCTGGATTAATTTGGCGGCCGATTTGGATTTAATTGAAAATGATCCTGTAGCATTTGAAGAACCTAGCCAATTCTTCGCGGTGGGCCTCGAAGCCGATGTATTTGGTTTTATGCAGCTGCGTGGTGGATTTCGAACTAACATTGCCGCCTCAGACCAACAGGTGGTCTCTGGCGGCTTTGGCATATCTCCCTTTAGCTTGTTTCATATAGATTTAGGGCTGTATACCAATACCAGCGACCCCAAAAAAGAGGTAGGTGGCGTATTCGAATTTGGTGTTGATTGGTAGATACCAAGCACTTACATAAAAACATAAAGAAAGTGGGCATGACCCGCTTTTTTTTATGCGCTCAACATTAACCTGCAAAAACCTCCGTTATTGCCCACCCTGTTTTAAAAGATGCCTGCAAACTCACCGCCGTGTACAATTCCCTTACATTCATATAAAAACGCAATCATGAAAACCTATCTAGTGGGCGGCGCTGTTCGCGACCAATTATTAAATATTCCAAGTAAAGACAAAGACTGGGTAGTGGTGGGCAGCACGCCACAACAGATGCTTGATTTAGGTTACAAGCAAGTAGGGGCAGACTTCCCGGTATTTTTGCACCCCAAAAACCAACAAGAATATGCTCTGGCCCGTACCGAACGTAAACAGGGTCACGGTTACCAAGGTTTTGATGTTCAATTCAGTAGCGACGTCACGCTTGAAGAAGATTTAATTCGTCGCGATCTCACCATCAATGCTATGGCACAAGATGATAACGGCACCCTCTTCGACCCCTTTAATGGCCAACTGGATTTAAGCAACAAAGTACTGCGCCATGTGAGCCCGGCCTTTAGTGAGGACCCGTTACGGGTATTACGCGTGGCCCGTTTTGCCGCCCGCTTTCATCATTTAGGTTTCACTATTGCAGATGAAACTTTAAAGCTCATGCAACACATTAGCCAAAGTGGCGAGCTTAGCCATTTAACGGCGGAACGAGTTTGGGTAGAGACAGAACGTGCCTTGCAGGAAAAAAGCCCCTGGGTATATTTTGACGTGCTTAAAAAATGCGAAGCATTAGCTGTGTGTTTCCCCGAGTTAAACGCCCTATTTGGTGTTCCACAACCTAAACAACACCACCCAGAGATCGATACTGGCCTACATAGCCTTATGGTATTGGAACAAGCCACCCTGCTAACTCCCAACCCCGTGGTGCGCTTTGCGGCTTTAATGCATGACTTAGGCAAGGCATTAACCCCACAGGACAACTGGCCCAAACACATCAAACATGAAGTACTGGGATTAAAGCCCATTGAAGAAATGTGTGATCGCCTGCGGATTCCCAATTTATTTAGGGAGTTAAGTTTAAAAACATGCGAGTACCACACTCAGGTACACAAAGCCTTTGAATTAAAAGCCAGTACCGTTTGGAAACTATTTCGAAAATGTGACGCCTTAAGAAAACCAGAACGCTTCCATGACATGTTAGTGGCGTGCATGGCAGACAGCCGTGGCCGCACCGGATTTGAAAATATAGACTACCCCCAGACCGATTACTTAAAAGCCTTGTTAGCGGCCGCCATGGCGGTACAGGTTAAAGATCTTGTGGCGCAAGGCTTTCAAGGTGCCGCCCTGGGTCAAGAAATAGAAAAGGCGCGTATACAAGCAATATCCCACGCCCTTCCTCAATTAAAGTCCCAACATATGGCTAACCATGAATAATAAAAGTGCCTTGATCACCGGCGGCGCACACCGCATTGGCGCTGCCATTTGCCGTACCCTGCACAACAGTGGCTTTACAATATATTTACATTACGGGCAAAGCCATGATGCTGCCAAACAGTTACAGCAGGAGTTAAATTCAAAACGGGAAGCTTCTTGTTTTATATTTAGTGCTGAGCTAGCTGATTCTCTTGCAGCCAAAAACATCAGTGATTGGCTGTTAGAGCACATCCAAAAACTTGATTTACTGATTAACAATGCCTCGTGTTTTGATGCTACCCCATGGCAAAACGCCAGTCAGGAACAGTGGCAAAAGCTGCTGACCATCAATACCCAAAGCCCGTTTTTTTTAACCCAATCGTTATTACCTGCCTTGAAAAAAAGCAAAGGCCAGGTCATTAATTTAATAGATATTCATGTTGAGCGGGGATTGCAAGACCACCCTATTTATTGCGCCAGCAAGGCTGCATTAAAAAGTTTAACCCTATCCCTGGCCAAAGATATGAAAGGGGGCGTGCGCTGCAATGGAATTAGCCCGGGTGCTATTTTGTGGCCGGATCACGATAGTGACGCCAGTGTTCAGCAAGAAATATTGCAAAAAATACCCATGGGACATTTGGGCGATGTGGATAACATTACCCAAACCGTAATGTTTTTAATTGAAAATGATTATGTGAATGGGCAAATTATTAATGTGGATGGCGGGCGTACTTTACATAGTTAAACGATTTAAATCGGGCAGAGGCTGCCCTCGTACGAGGCTGCCCCCGTGGCCGATTAAAACCGACTACTTTCTAATTCAGCGTTACCTGCCAAAGTTTTTGTTTGTCTTTATCATAAAAAAACCAAAGTCGTCCGTAACTCACCTTAAGCTCGGGATGCTGCACATCCGCAGCAATGTCTTTCATGGGCAACAATACAAACGCATTCTTGGTAATTTCATCCCTGGGCAAACTCACTCCATCAATTTCACCCACCAAATCATCATAGGTTAAAATATCTATATCCAGGGTTCTGCCGCTAAATTTTGGACCGGTACGTTCACGACCGTGGTTATCTTCGATGGTTTTAAGGGCAATATTAAGCTCACCCACGGATAGATCGGTGGTAAATTTAGCTACCAAATTATAAAAATTATCACCGCTAAATCCCACCGCTTCACTTTCATAAATTGGGGACAACACCAATTCAGTAAAGTGAACAGCTAGCTCTTGCAAACAGGCTTTGATATTTTTTTCTTTATCGATATTACTGCCAATGCTAACAAATACGCTGGCCATGCTAGCTTTCCTTATCGGCAGAGTTACGCTCAATCATCACGCCCACCGCCTTGGCGCCGCGTATGGCGCCGGGCTTACTAAGCTTTAACTTAAGGGCCGGAATATCAAATTCTTTCAATAATATTTGGGCTATGGCTTCCGCCATGGTTTCCACCAGCAGAAATTCACTGCCCCCGATAAAGGAAATTAAACGCTTGGATACGTCTTTGTAATTCAAAGCAAACTGGATATCTTCACTTTGGGCGGCGGGTTTATTATCCCACTCCATTTCCAAATCAATGCGCACTATTTGCTTGATTTCACGTTCCCAATCATAAATACCAATAATGGTTTCTATTTCTAAGCCATCAATAAATACTTTATCCATCATTGCTCTCTTTTTGATTTTCAACGGCTTGCAATTGATCCATGGGCCAGCGAGGGTGAATAATGATTTCTTCACCATCTTTTTGTCCGGCTAATAATCGCTGACACCCAGCGTAGGCAATCATGGCGCCATTATCAGTACAGAATTCCGGGCGCGGGTAAAAAACCTGGCCACGCACTTTGGCCATGAGTTCATGTAATTTTTTACGCAGGGTTTTATTGGCACTCACACCACCGGCAATCACCAAACGTTTGTGGCCGGTTTGCAACAGGGCGCGCTTGCATTTAATGGCCAGGGTTTCCACCACGGCGCGCTCGAATGAGAAGGCGATGTCGGCCTTGTCTTGTTCATTTAAGCCACTCTCTTGCTGACATTTTAATATGGTATTGCGTGCCGAGGTTTTTAAACCACTAAATGAAAAATCCAGGCCAGGGCGGTCGGTCATGGGGCGCGGGAAGACAAAGCGATCCGGATTACCATTAGCGGCCAGGCGAGCAATATGAGGGCCGCCCGGGTAAGGCAAGTCCATCATCTTGGCGGTTTTATCAAATGCCTCCCCTGCCGCATCATCGATGCTCTCACCCAATAACTGATACTGGCCAATGCCAGCCACTTCTACCAACTGAGTATGACCGCCACTGACCAACAAGGCGACAAACGGAAATTGTGGGGCTGGGTCTTCCAGTAAAGGGGCCAGCATATGCCCCTCCATGTGGTGAATGCCCAACGCAGGTATTCCCCAGCTCCAGGCCAGGCTTCTGGCCAAGCACGCTCCCACTAGCAAGGCGCCCGCTAAACCCGGGCCACTGGTATAGGCAATACCATCTAGGTCATCAGAGGTGCACCTGGCCTCGGCCAGAACCTGCTTTATAAGGGGGATAGATTTACGAATATGATCGCGACTGGCCAGCTCTGGCACCACACCACCATAAATGGCGTGCATTTCTATCTGACTGTACAAGGCATGGGACAATAACCCCAACTCAGAATCGTAAATTGCGATTCCAGTCTCATCACAGCTGCTCTCTATGGCTAAAACCCGCATATCTCTCCTGCCTCGCACGCTGGTAAATTTTGCGCGGGCTATTTTACGCAGGCCGAGCACCGTTGGCCAGAGCCCAGTGATTCCCCACCCAGAGGCAAGCGCCAAAGCCCATGTACACTGGGCTGAGCCAGAGATGGCAGCACCGCCAAAACTCAATAGATATAAACATGAACTATACTAAGCTACGGCTTTGCAATTGCCAGGCAAACCAAGTAGAATCCCCCGCCTCAATAGGGCCTGCGTGAGCAATGCTTAAGCAACCAAGCGGTAAACGCTTAGTTCGAGAGCGACTTACATGGATACTGGCACCAACAGTCAACTGATATACAAAAGGTAGTTTTAATGCCACAAGTTAAAGTAAAAGAAAACGAGCCATTTGACGTAGCACTACGTCGTTTCAAGCGTTCTTGCGAAAAAGCAGGCGTACTTTCAGAAGTTCGTCGTCGCGAGCAGTTCGAAAAGCCAACTACAGAACGTAAGCGCAAAAAAGCCGCTGCCGTTAAGCGTCACGCCAAAAAAGTTTCACGCGAACAGCGTAAAATGGTTCGTCTTTACTAGACCACAAATTATTTAGAGACGATATCATGAGTGAGTTAGGCTTGGTTCAAACCTTAAAAGATGCAGTAAAAACCTCTATGCGCGCCAAAGATAAGGCACGTACACAGGCATTGCGTCTGATTCAAGCAGAACTCAAACGTGTTGAAGTTGACGAACGCATCGAACTGGATGACACCCGCGTTATTAGCATTTTAGATAAAATGCTAAAGCAACGTCGCGATTCCATTAAGCAGTTTGAAGACGCTGGCCGTAATGAGCTAGCCGAAGGCGAATTGTTTGAAGTGAAGGTTATTCAGGATTTTCTTCCAGAAGCCCTATCTGAAGAAGAGCTATCTGCCATTGTTGTTAAAGCAATCGCCGATAGCGATGCCTCGGGCATGAAAGACATGGGTAAGGTAATGGCACTGGTTAAACCCCAGATTCAAGGCCGCGCCGAAGTTGGAAAAGTAAGCCAGCTGGTCAAAAGCACACTCGCCTAATGGCGTGTTTTTTGGCATCCTAAAGGCCTATGGCAGGCCGAATCCCCCAATCGTTTATCGAAGATCTTCTATCACGCGTTAACATAGTTGACGTGGTAGACAGTCGTATTCGCTTGAAAAAAGCCGGCAAGAATCATAGCGCCTGCTGTCCGTTTCACAACGAAAAAACCCCCTCTTTTACCGTGGCTTCCGACAAGCAATTTTATTACTGCTTTGGCTGTGGCGCCAAGGGCAACGCTATTGGTTTTGTCATGGAATTTGACAACATAGACTTCCCCGAGGCAGTGGAAACTCTCGCCGGCACCGTTGCCATGGAAGTACCTAAAGAAGAAATTAGCCCGCAGCAGCAAAAGAAACAGCAAGAACGCCTAAGCCTGTATGACTTATCAGGCAGCGCCGCCGAATTTTACAGCCAGCAATTGCGCTTCCACGAGAATCGCCAAGCCCCCGTGAGCTATCTTAAAAAACGAGGATTATCCGGCAAGGCTGCTAAGTTTTTTAATATTGGTTACGCCCCTCCTGGCTGGGACAATTTGAAAAAAGCCCTAGGCGGTGAAAGTGGCGGCGACGAAGAAAAAATGCAAGGCCTGAAAGACGCAGGCTTAATGATAGAAAAAGACAACGGCAGCACCTATGACCGTTTTCGCAACCGGGTAATTTACCCCATTCGCGATTTACGGGGGCGTACCATTGGCTTTGGCGCGCGCACCCTGGGTGACGACAAACCCAAATACCTCAACAGTCCGGAAACACCCATTTTTAACAAGGGTAATGAACTATATGGATTGTATGAATGCCGCCAAATTCGTCAAACCCTAAAACGCTTTTTGGTGGTAGAAGGCTACATGGATGTGGTGGCGCTGCATGAATTCGGCATTCACTATGCGGTGGCTACCCTGGGCACCGCCACCAGTGAAACCCACCTGCATAAATTATTTAAAATTGCTCCGGAAATTGTATTCTGTTTCGACGGCGATGAAGCCGGGCGCCGTGCCGCCAAACGTGGACTGGATTTGGTATTGCCTATACTGGAAGACGGCCAACAAATTCGTTTTCTGTTTTTACCCGAAGGAGAAGACCCAGACTCCATGGTGCGCAAGGAAGGCAAGGACGGGTTTGAAATACGCATGAAAAATGCCCTGGGCATCAGCGAGTTTTTATTAAGCACCCTAAAACAAGACATAGACGACCCAGCTAGCCTGGACGGGCGTGCGCGCTTAGCCAAATTGGCCTCACCCTTATTGCAGCAAATTCCCGGTAAGGTTTTACAAACTCTGTTTTGGCAAGCCTTGGCCGACGACACTCAAATTGAAATTGAGCAACTAAAGTCGCTTGCCATTAGCGAACCCAAAACCGCCATCGCCCCTCAACCACCCGAAAACATACCACAACAAAGCCAGCCTCACGCCAGCTTTGACCCATACGAAGGCCAGCCGTATCCGGAATATGATGAGTACGGCCATGGCGACATGGAAAATTACCAACACGACAGCCCCAGCGTCCCGGTTGAAGCCAAAGAACACCCGCTCATTAAACAGGCCATCGCGCTTATTTTGCACGCCCCTCATGTTATTCCGTCGTTTGGCGACATGGCATTCCTGCAAGAATTTAGCGGCCACTACAGCCAGTTATTACAACGCCTTAGCCAGGTATTAACGGCCACTCCGGCGCAGCAAACGCTGGACGCCCTTAGCCTGTTGGCCACCGACCCGGATTATCAAAGCTACAAGCAAATCACCGAGTCCTATAATCAAACTCAGGGCCACCTGAGCCAAGAACAAGTGGCCAACGACTGCCTGAGTCAACTGCGCCTCAAGGCCGCTAAGCAAATGAAAAGCAGGGTCATTAAAAAGTCCACCACCACCGGCGGCTTCAAACAACTGCCCCAAGAAGATCAGCAGCTATTCAAATGGGCCAGCGAACTGCTGGAACTGGATATTTTAAATCAAAAGCTGATCAAGGTTGGTGGCAAAGTGGACCTATTGAGCCCCCAAGACCAAGAGAAATTGCGCCAACTAAACGAACAGAGTTCATAGTTTTAAGCGCTAACTTGGTAAAAGCCTTGAAAGCACAAAAATAGTCCCCATTATCAGCCACTTAAATGCATTCCACGATAAACTGCGCTGGAAAAATGACCGCCGGATGACTATAATTCTGGGTTTGATCTGCGCATCCTAAATAATACAGGGTATCTATGGCCGCCACAAAACAGTCCCGCCTGAAAGAGCTCATTGCCAAAGGTAAAGAGCAGGGTTACCTAACGTATGCCCAGGTAAACGATCACCTGCCTGATGACATCGCCACACCTGAACAGGTGGAAGATATCATTCGCATGATTAACGACATTGGTATCTCGGTTGCTGAAGCCGCGCCCGATGCTGACACCTTATTGATGGGCGACAGCTCAACCGATGAAGCCGCCGCCGAAGAAGCCGCCGCCGCACTTGCCGCTGTAGACAGCGATGTGGGCCGCACCACCGATCCCGTGCGTATGTACATGCGTGAAATGGGTACCGTGGAACTGCTGACTCGTGAAGGTGAGATTGTTATCGCCAAGCGTATCGAAGAAGGCATACGCGAAGTAATGGCCGCCCTTTCTTATTACCCCGATTCAGTACAAACCGTACTGGACGCCATTGCCGAATCCATGGCCGATGAAGAAGTGAATCGCTTAGGCGATGTATTTAACGGTTTCATCGATCCAAGTGATGATGACCCTGTACCGGCTACGCCTATCTCGGCTGACAAAAAAGACGAGAAAAAAGACGATAAGAAAGACGACGACGATGACGATGCACCCACTGGCCCAGACCCAGTTGAAGTGAAACGTCGCATGGCCGAAATTGGCGTGCAACTGGAAAAGTCTTTAAAAGCCATCGAAAAGCACGGTCGCGGCACCAAACAGGTTGATAAAGAGCAAATGGCTCTGGCCGAATTGTTCGCCCCTATCAAGCTGTCGCCAAAATACTTTGACGAGCTCGTGGGCAACGCCCGCGACAACCTGGACCACATTCGCGCCCAGGAACGTACCATCATGATGCTGTGTACTCGCAAGAGTAAGATGCCTCGCCAGGAATTCATTAAGTCATTCCAAGGCAGCGAAGGCCATGCCGACTGGGCACAAGGCCTAGCCGATAACGGTAAAGACTATTCAAACAAAATCTCCATGCACTTGTTTGACTTGAACCGCGCACAAAAGAAAATTCGTAATGTATCGGTACGTGTAGGCCTGCCTATCCCGGACATTAAAGACATTAACCGTCGCGTAAGTATCGGTGAAGCCCGTGCCCGTCGCGCCAAGAAAGAAATGGTAGAGGCCAACCTGCGTTTGGTTATCTCCATTGCTAAAAAGTACACCAACCGTGGTTTGCAGTTCCTGGATTTGATTCAAGAAGGCAACATTGGTTTGATGAAAGCGGTAGACAAGTTTGAATACCGTCGTGGTTACAAGTTCTCGACCTACGCCACTTGGTGGATTCGTCAGGCCATTACGCGCTCTATTGCCGACCAGGCCCGTACCATTCGTATTCCGGTACACATGATTGAAACTATCAACAAGCTGAACCGTGTATCGCGTCAAATGCTTCAGGAAATGGGCCGTGAAGCCACTCCAGAAGAGCTAGCTGAACGTATGGATATGCCTGAAGATAAGATTCGCAAGGTGCTTAAGATTGCCAAAGAGCCTATCTCTATGGAAACCCCCATTGGTGATGACGAAGACAGCCACCTAGGTGACTTCATCGAAGATGGCAACTCTTCAAGCCCAATCGACAACGCCACCGAAACCGGTTTGGTAGATGCGACTCGCGGTGTATTGAACGGCCTAACCGCTCGTGAATCCAAGGTACTGCGCATGCGCTTCGGTATTGATATGAATACCGACCACACCCTGGAAGAAGTAGGTAAGCAGTTTGACGTAACCCGTGAGCGTATTCGTCAAATTGAAGCCAAAGCCCTTAGAAAACTGCGTCATCCAACGCGCAGCGACCACCTAAGAAGCTTCTTAGACGAGTAAACTTGAGCCAGTTTAAGAAGATCTTAAACTTATCAAGAAAATCATAGACTTAGGGCTATGCAAAAAGAGCAACGGGCTTTATAATCCGTTGCTCTTTTTTATTGGACGCTTATCGAGCATCCATTCGATAAAAAGGAGTTCTAACTCGCTTTGCTGTATGACCCACAAGGTCACAAATCGTGTTAGGGCCTGTAGCTCAGTTGGTTAGAGCAGCGGACTCATAATCCGTTGGTCCACAGTTCAAGTCTGTGCAGGCCCACCATTATTCAAAAAGAAAGCCTCGTAAGTTAATCGCTTACGGGGCTTTTTTTGTGGGTGGCAGATAAAAAGAAAGCAGCGGACTCGCTCATATAACGTCAGCGTTGGTCCACGGTTCAAGTCTGTGCAGGCCCACCATTATTCAAAGAATCTCAGTTTCGTCATTGGAACTGGGATTTTTTCGTTTCGGCCACCTAAAAAGAAAGCAGTGGACTCACGCATATATTGCCAGTATTTACCCACAGTTCAGGTCTACTCTGCCCCATTAAAATACAAAAAAGCCCAGTGACTTTACAGCAACTGGGCTTTTAAAATTTCAGACAGACTTCACTCACCATAAAGAGCTAACAACCTACAATAAGGTCACGTCTTTCTGATCCAACAACCAATCATCAATTTGCGCTGGGGTGTAGTAATTTGTCTCTTTTACAATTCGTGCCTCTGGGGTAATTTGCTCATACAACCAATGACGAAATACTTTTATACCTATAGCAAAGCCACGCTCAAACGCTTGTAAATCTGTACCCCGTTCATAGTTAGCCTCGTATTCACCACCCATTAAAATTTGCGCATAAAATACCGCCAACTCAAACGTATTCATTTTTTCATAATCGCTGAAGTGCGCTAACTCATGCGCCAATATTCCCTGTAATGCCAAACTGGGAATGTCTTTTTCAATTAGCTGATTATTTAGATACAAAACATATTCACGCTCACCGCCAAACAAACTGGTGATCTCAATGTCGGTGGCTAAAAACACCTGGGGATTCTTAATGCCTTTGGGGGTAATTTTAAGGCCTTTTAGTTCCGGGAAACTGGTCTCAATTAAGCGATCTACAATACCCATGGCTTGCTGCTGTAGCTGACTGTTCACCACGGGGCGCTCTGCCGCCAACCCTATTAGCGGGAAAATACCCAACAGCAACACACACACTAACTTCATACTTTTTCACTACGACAGATTGAAGGATGAATTTTAACCAAAGACCAGAATAAATCTGTGTTTAAGCTGGCCAATTTCATTGGCACAGGACTTGTATCCTTTAAAAAAGACATTTATTTGGCCAACCCTATGCGTGTACTGCATTTTTTGCTGGTTTTCATGATTTTACCGTTACTGTGCCCCACTGTTTTAGGGGCGGATGAGACGGTCGCCGATGAAAGTGTGCCAGCCCAAAGCGACCCGCTGCAAGCGCCTGTAGATGAGGCTACTCCAAAAAGCGAAGAGACACCCAACTCAAATACCGAAGTCGCTGGAGAGGGTACCGCTGACACTCAAGCCTCGGATGAGACTGCCGTAGAATCCATTACCATTCCCAGGGTGACGCCGGACGTTGGTTTAAGGCGCATAGAAGAAGTGCTCTCCTATCTGGACTTATATCAATCAGATCAACAGGTGATTAAATTTGGTGACGAAGACACCACGCTCAGCGGGCTATACCTGCCAGAGAACACAGGCCACCCACAAGGGGGCGTACTGATACTGCACGACATTGAGCAAAATGCCCTATGGGCCCAGACAGTGGGGCCGCTACGAGAGTATTTGCCCGACTACGGTTGGAATACCCTAAGCCTGTTTTTTGGTAACTACCTGCAACGCCCACTGCCCTCTCCTCAGCCAGAGGCTCCAGAGGAGGAGCTGTCGCTGAAAACAGGGGTCGCCAATGAACTGGACCCCATTACCCCCATAACAGAAGAAGATTTGGCAGAAGCTGCTGGCGAAGCCGAGGACACCAGTGAGCCCATAGATCAAAACTTTGTGGATGAACCCAGCGATAGCCTGGGAGAGCTAGCCAACAACATTGGCGAGCTGCCCGAGCTTGCCACCACTGGCAACGAGTCACAGCCCCCCGTAGAAGAGCTTTCCGTTGAAGAAACCTTTATACAAGACATGCAATTAAGAGTGGAAGATGGCCTGCGCCAGTTAAATACCCTGGGGCAGTTTAATCTGGTGATTGTGGCCTATGGCTTAAGTGCCAACTGGGCGGCGGCCAGTTTAAATGAACGCTTTGATGGCCGCCCGGGGGTGCGGGGTTATGCTTTAGTGCTTATAAATGCCCGTGCCAGCGGCTATCCTGCTGTGGAGTTAAATGACACTCTGGCTCAATTGAAAATCCCCATGTTGGACATTGTCACCGGCCAATCCGAGGTGGAGAAACGCCAAGCCACGGAACGGCGCAATGCCATAACCCGCAAACAAAATCGCCGTTATATTCAAATTCAGTTGCCCGAAGTTAGATCCAGCCTCACCGGCAAAAAGAACCTTATAACACGCCGTGTGCGTGGCTGGCTAAAGAGCAACGCCGCCGGTGAAGAGGTGGATGTCACCAGCCGCTAGCGCCTCAAATAGATTTAGCCATCATGACCCATATGCGCTTTTTTATGACCCCAGTGATGCTTGCCACCACCATGTTTCTTCATTAGTTCTTTAAACTTGATTTTTTGCTCGTCATCTAACAAATTGTAGATTTTAATGGTTTGCTGCAAGCGCGCCAAAATTTGCTTACGCGCCATGTCGGCCGCCTTTTCAGCCAGTACAGAAGCCTGTTGCTCTGAATAGTTATCCAGTAAATCCACAAAGTCTTGTTTCATCACCTTGCGTTCACTCTTGTGCTGCGACTTATTATTGCGCTTGTCCTGATGTAGGGCTTTAAACTGAGTAATTTGCTCGTCATTTAAATCCAGCGCATCGATCATTTTGTCCATTCTGCCACCGGCCTGTGCACCTGCCGTCATGACCATAGACAGCATTAAGGCTGTGGTTAACTTTTTACCAAACATGTTTATCTCCCGTTAATTGATTCCCCTTCAGTATAATCCGTTGAATATCTATATTCGTTAAGGCCAAGTAAAGTAAGGTAAAGTCCGCTAAAAGTTAGC
>Ga0209290_1000836_pt1 | contig 18684 bp, 13 predicted proteins | sample EN1Hudsemesocosm_2_FD_184632 | JGI IMG/M metagenome (GOLD analysis project Ga0209290, IMG submission 184632) | Methane-oxidizing microbial communities from mesocosms in the Hudson Canyon - EN10B Hudson Canyon (SPAdes) (version 2) | ecosystem: Environmental > Aquatic > Marine > Cold seeps... | reverse complement strand
GGGTGATATCAAGAATTTCTGAAGCTTTTTTGGCGTCATCAAAAAACATCTCATAGAAATCACCCATACGATAAAACACTAATTCATTTGGGTGTTCTTTTTTGATTTTAAAGAACTGCTGCATCATCGGGGTATGGTTTGATTTGTTGCTTTTGTCTAATTGGCTGCTTTTTGTCATTTTTTCTGCTATAATTCTAATTAAATCAGTGATATACGAGACTTGTTTGTGCTGAGCATGTGTCTCATGGTGTCGCATTGAATGTCAGGGAATACCAGAGAATCGCACTCATTAGTGTAGTTTCTGGTGTAGTTTTACGTTCATCTCTGTAGTTAAGCGCTATTCAATTTATTGATAATGATTATTAATTAGCTTTAAGTGAGAGTATTTCATGACAAGAATTGATTCTAACAAACCGCTCGACGTGCTGACAGTAAAACGTCACAAAGAAGGGGTTTTATCTGATGCATCTCCCCATAAAGGCCTTCGCTTTGTTGCTAATAAGAATGGCACCAAATCTTGGATATATCGGTATCGAGTATCTGAAAAGAAGTTGCGACAGATGAAATTGGGAGATTACCCTGTTATGGGTTTAGCTGAAGCGCGGCAAGAGTTCAATAAGCAAAAATCCATAAAAACCAAACATGGTGACCCACGAGACTTTCGTGATACCCAGGTTGCTAAACTGAAAGAGCAGGAGTTAAGCGATAGGATATCAGGTTACTTAGTCTCACAGATGGTGGAAGACTACCTTAATGAATATATCCCGCTCCATAGAGTAGAAAAGGGACGGATTGAGTGTCGGAGAATGCTAGAAAAAGACGTTACACCAGTTATTGGCCACATGCCCGTAATTGATGTAAAACGTCGTCACATTCATGAGTTGGTTCAAAATATTGCAGGCCGAGCTAAGCGCATAGCTGGAATGGTTAAAGTAGAGCTTAATGGGGCGTTTGAGCATGCAATTACGGCAGGGCGAGTCGATCAAGACTTCGTAAATCCTACTATTAGAGTTAAAATCCCTCCATATGTTGCTCGCAATAGAGTGCTTAGTAAATCTGAGTTAGCTAAATTTATAGCATGGCTACCTTCATCAAAAATAACACCCAAAATTAAAAATGTTCTCATGTTGATGCTTCTTACGGGATGCAGGGGTGGGGAAGTCGTCGCAATGGAGTGGAAAAACATAGACTTTGAAAGTCTGGAAATTTTCCTGCCAACCACTAAGAATAAACGTTCACACAGAGTTTTTATGTCAACGCAGGTAAGGGGATTGCTCAATTCAATTAGCGAAGATAAGGCCGGGTACGTATTCCCATCTCCTTTTTCAAAAAAACATATTCTACAAAAGGATATTGGGCTAAATATGTCTAAGCATGGGAAAAAATCAGGTATTGATCATTGGACTCCACATGACTTGAGGCGAACAATGGGAACGGGTATTGCAATACTAGGAGGTTCACGAGAAGTACAAGATCGTATATTAAATCACACTGACTCTAGTGTTTCTGCTACTTATAATTGGCATAAATATGACGAGGAGGCAAGGGAGTATTGGCAGAAGTGGGCTGATCACGTAGATTCTCTATATGAAAATAGTGATGCTAATGATCCAATCGGGATTAAAATGGTGTTATGAATTACTTCGATGAGGTAAGTTTATTTGCGTAGTTGTTATGCCTGCTTTTTAATTGGGATAAGGCAATACAATATCTGAAATAGTCATCCTCATAAGCCAACTCGTATAGTTCTGATTTCATACCATTTTACAAGTGTCTTTGTTGAGGGTTTTGTTATAGTGCTTGTTTATCTAGGAGCAATTATAGGTTATATAAGCAAGCAGCTTATAATCTAAATTTATAAGCTTGAATAAGCCAAATTTGCCCATACCATGAAATAGTTAAGTTTTATTTCCGCATTCACATGGTTATGTGATGTTTTTATGTATTTTTTACAAGGGTTTATGATGTCTAATTCAGTATTGCAGGATTTTTTGGATAATCGTTTTATTAAAACTGCTGATGAAGGTGATCTTGATAAACTTAGAAAAGCGTCTGTAGAGATTCAAAAACACCTCCGTAAAAAAAAATCGAAGACCATAAGCTATTCCTTGGCAGCATTGGATCCTTTAATCTCAGAGGGTGATCCAATTATATGTGAAGCCGAATCCATACTTATCAAACATTGGAAAGCGTTTAAAAATAGTGTGGCAAATACTCGTGACAAGCCGATTTCCTATATCCAAGCGGTTATTCTCGATGCATTGCAAGCCTTAAGTAAAGATATTGAGTTTGCTGCAATTATTTGGTACTCCAGCTGTAATATTATTAAATGTTATAGGTTGGCTGGACAAGAAGAGGTTTTAAAAGCTTTTTTAATACCCATAGGTCAGCAATTAGAAAAATATGCTCGAAACAATTGGTGTATTGCTGAAAGTGCGACAGTCGAAACAGTAGGTCTTGCCAACCTTTCTTTACCTAAATTATCTCAAGGGAATATTAGTACCAAAGAATTTGAAAATCATTTAAAAGCTGCTGCAGTTCATTCTGGGTGGTCAGCACAAGCTGGCGGAGGTGAAAATCCACATACTCCGGCTCAAAATAATTGGCAATGGGCGAATTTTTTTGCTGAAAGAGCGGCAGAAGGCTTGGCAGAAGAGATTAACTCGGCTTTTAAAGAGCAAAGTAAATCGCTTGAAGTATTGAATACTAGCATCAAAAAATATCTTAATTCAGCTTTTGATGAAATACAAACTTACCTTGAGTATGCATCGTCATCAATCCCGCAAGCCACACAATCTCAGAATAAACGAAGTGACCTAATATGGTGGAAACAGTCTTTATATTCCAACACTTTAGATAAGGGGTATAGGCAGCTAGAAAAGCTTGTAGCAACATTGGCCATGGTTGTCGATTTAAATAATAGCTTGGATGAAATTTATCCGAAGAGTGTTGAGTATCTCTTAGTAGAAACTTTACGAGATGTTTTGGGTGAAGACGTAAACGCTTCTATAGGCCTTGGTGAACTTTTAGTACAGCTCCCCAAGCTTGATCGTGAAGCAAAAAATCTTTTAAAAGGGTTAGCTACCGAAGCTGTGGGGAGAAAATTATTTGGCTCTTGCCTCTTAGCGTTCATGAATGGCTCTATGGCGGAAGATGAATTTTTCAAATGCTCTGGCGTTGAACCAGGTACACAGATTACCTTTTCTGAACTTGCAGTATGGTTGTTGCATGACTTAAAAGCCTATTCTTTATCTAATCAGAAGTAAGCTTTATGAGAAAAAAATGTCCAACTGCCAATTGCTCAGCACCCAAAGGCATGTGCCTAAAATTAATGAGCCATGAACACTTAAAGTGCGATAACTGGAGCAAAGAGAATTCTTCTGCTTTAGTTCCAAAAGTAGTCAAGTCTAAAGGAAAGACTGAGTCGAAAGGTTTGCCATGGACGGGAGAGCCGCTACAGCCAGAAGACTTACCTATCATTAGTGAACGGTCAGCACCTTTAATTATAGGAATGGTAGGTACCGCTGATGCTGGTAAAACGTCCTATTTAGGGATGTTATACACGCTCTTATTTAATGGCAGAGATATAAAAAACTGGAGTTTTTCAGGGAGCTATACGCTTTCGGCTTGGGAAACTTTAGCGCAATATTTGAAAATCAAGCATGACGGTAGTATCGAGTTCCCAGCTCCAACGCCTAGCCATCCTGAGTTTTATAGCTTGTATCACTTGGCTTTGAAGAGTGAGGGAATATTCAGAGATGTTTTATTTGCTGATAGCTCTGGAGAAGTTTTTACTGCATGGTCGGAAGATATTCATGATGCTAATGCAGATAATGCTCGCTGGATATACAAGAATTCATCAGCATTCATTTTCATGGTTGATTCAAATGCGTTAATTGAAAAACGTGGTCAAGCAAAAAGCGAAATAGTACAAGTAGCGGAACAGTTGGCGGCAAATTTAAATGATCGTCCAGTTATAGTTGTTTGGACAAAATCTGATAAAGCTGAAGAAATTAAAGAAAAGATAAAGAAATCACTTGAAGAAGACTTACTAAATATTTTCCCAAATGCTACATCTATTAAGGTCAGTAATTTCCCTAAAAAAGACAAAGATCAGCTTTGCTATGAAAACAATCTGAATGTTATTGTCGACCTTCTCAATCACTTAAACAAACCATCTAGAATTAATCTTGAAATTTCTTTAGAGCAAGCTAACGACCATTTTATAGACTTTAAAGGGCGCTTACATGAATAATTCATTGTTGATTATTGGTCGTCCTTCTTCGGGAAAGACAACTTTTCTAGCACAATTTCTCACAAGAGTTAGAAAGAAAAAAAACAATATAATACTTTCAAAAGCTCCTGAGAATATCAAAGCGATCAGTGATGCTCAAAAAAGATTGGCGGCAGGCGAAGAGCCAAATACTACTGCGGCTGGCAGTAACGAAGAACTTGTATTACCTCTAGTACTTAATGGGAATGAGACACAGCTTAGGTGTCCTGATTATGGTGGAGAGCAGATAACTAGCCTCTTGCAATCCATGGCTATTGAGTCTCGGTGGCTTGAGTATGTTGATAGCAGTGATCATTGGGTATTGTTTATCAGGCCAAGCTTAATATCATCATCTTATGATTTAACAATCAGTGCTTATGAAAATATTCATGGCTCTAAGTCGAGTCATAGTGTTACTCCTGACCCATCTGATCAGAGCCAGTTTATTGAGCTTGTTCAAGCCCTTTTATATGCAAAAAAAACAGGTGTTAGAAAAAGTATTTCCACACCTAAATTAACTCTCGCTCTTACTTGTTGGGATGAGCTTAAGACAAGTAAAACACCTAAAGAACTACTACAAGAAAAAATGCCTCTGTTTAAGCAGTTTATTGAAGCAAACTGGGAGCAGTCGCAACTGGGCATTCTCGGCCTCTCCGCGCAGGAATTTTCACTAAATGGCAATCCGGAAGGCAGCGATAAGTATTTGGATGATTTACCTGAAAATATAGGTTATTTGGTTTTGCCTGATGGAAGTTTAGACAAAGATCTAACTAAGTTAGTCGAACTGGCATTGCTATGAGCATTACTATTCATCAGGCAATTTATGGTGATAATCAAGGGGCATACTCGTTACTTGATTCTAGCTTAGATAATGAAACTGCTAATAGTATCTGTAATGTCACAGACTTGCTGGATAGGCCAAGCAGTGGTCATTTAACCGAGGCTATTTTTCGAGGCTTTGCTTTAAAAGGCTATTATCTCTTCATCAAAACTTTTCCTGATACTGACCCAGCTGTTCGTTCAGGCAGAGTACTATCTCATGTACTATTAATAAAAATTGAAGACATAGTAATCTGTGATGATTTAGGCCCGATTTTTGACAACTTTATTCATACTGCAGACAAAGAATATAAAGTAGGTATTATTAATTATATAAGTAATCCGGATGATAGGCCTGCAAAAATCACATCTGGCACTCGCGCTTCAAGAGTTGTTAATGAGTTAATTGACTGTGACCATATTGCATGGATAGGCGAGAAAGATTACATAGCTACTCTTAAAGCTTTATGGTTCGGATTCCCTTCAACTCTACGTCATAAATTAAATATTGGTGCAGCTTTCGACCCAAAAAAACTTAGTAAAGAGCTTATAAACTTTGTTTATGTTTTTGAAGGAAATGAAAGTAAATGGAAAAAATCGCAATGTAGTCTGATTTGTGAAAACCACAACGGATCGATTGACTCACTAGCTGCTTATTATCTAGCTGGTGATACCGCTAATACAAAGGAGCTCCTTGCAACACTCCAGGCTTTCAGTATATGCGTTACTTCGCTAGAGGACATCGATGCGCTAATAATTCTGTCCAATACGTATTTAAGCTTACCAAATACAGAGTTCAGTAGTTTAATCTCACTTTGTGATTTAATTTCAACGTACAGTCCAGCCCCCAAAAAAGCCGTTAATGAAAAAATATATGTATTGAATTGTCTAGCCGAAAGAATTCAAGGCGCATCACCTAGAGAGCTGATTGCGTTAAAAAACCCAAACTGGTCAGGGTTTGGAGATGTTTCACTCTTATTAGGCGAAGCTTTTTCTAATAGATTAGAACATATAGTCAAAAACTCAGGGTTTCACAATGCTATAAGTGAAATTGTTGTATCCGCACTTTCACTAGATACTCCAGGTGAATGGTGGGTTGATACAGTTATCTCTACGTTAGGAACAGCTTTCGAGAGTTGGACGTCTGTTTATGCTCAGGCTGTTTGGCAATGGATTCTAGCTGACAATCGAATATTAACTAAGCTTGAATCTTATATTCCTGAGTCAACAGACGTTGAAAGAGATTTGACTCAAGCCTGGAGAGCTCCCTGTCTTGAGTTAGCTATCCAGCTTCAAGAACTTGCGACAAAACGTAGCTGGTATAACCTTTACGCGCTATCAATATTAAGTTATCACCCTGCTCATGAGTGCATTGAGCTACAGCTCAAGCTGGATATCGATGAGGATCATCTGGCCGCCCTAGAAACAATTGTTAGTAAGATAGATGATGTTGAATTCCTGTCAATTGCACTTGGATCTACGGATTATCGACTGATAAAGCTAGCTGCACATAAAGTATGTAAGCATCCGTCATTATTGGAGCAGTTTGATGATTCAAATGTTAACTGGTTAGGCATCTGCACTGAAAGTATTAGTCTTGGGATAGATGTGTTGCAGCATATAAGCAGTCCGGAAACATTAACCTATAAGCTTTTTGATCAGGTGATTGATGGCGTTACTTTAAATGAAAATGTGTTTTCATTATTAAGCAAGTCAAAATTTAATGATTTGTCGACATACCCTCAAAGAGCTTTAATTTGGCGCCATTTTGATGCCGATTCGAAAAATAGTTTTTTAATTCCCACGGCGATAGGTTGTATTAAACTAGTTGATAAAAAGGTAACTACACTAACTAGTTTAGAGTCTGAAATTACAAATATCATTAACGATAATAGCTTTATGAAGCAGGTTGTCCCTAATGTATTGATCAGTTTATCTATGAAAATTGATCTTTTTAAGAGATTTAGAAAAATAGGTGAAGACAACTGTTGCTTTCTTATTGAACAGTGCAAGTTTTCAATTACCGATTCTAAAAGTTTAGGAATGCATATACTTGACCGTAAGTGGAGAAAAGCTGCTCAGCTATGTAAGGACTTGAATAAGAGTCAGGGTAGATCAGATCTACAAGTAGCTGCCAAGCTATGCGCACCGTTACTTAAAAGCTCTTTGTTTGATAGATTATTTGGGATTTCAAATTTCAATAATAATACGCTTTTAAATTTGAGAGAGCACCACTTTGAGGTTGCACTGTCTTTCCCTGGAGAGAAGCGTGCGTATGTAAAAGAAGTTGTCGATAACTTATTAAAAACCTTATATAGGGAAGAGGTTTTTTATGACAACCACTTCAAGTCTCAAATAGCCCAACCGAATGCTGATGTTATCTTACAGAATGTCTACCGAAATAACTCTAAATTGCTGGTTGTATTTATATGTTCAGAGTACGATCAAAAACAGTGGTGCGGACTTGAATGGAGGGCTATTAGGGAAGTGATTAAACATAAAAATGATCAGCAAATTATGCCTATTCGGTTTGATGACCAAGAGATTGAAGGGCTATTTTCTATTGATGGATATATTGATGCAAATGATCATAATGAAGAAGAAGTAGCAAGATTGATATTAGAAAGGCTTGCTGTATTGATAAATACTCCTACAAAAGAAGCGGTTTTATATAAGGGTGACAATGACTAAAGATAACCAAGGCAGCAGTAAATTCTTAGACGAATCCTCTCCATCCGTTCAGTCTCACCTTGGAATTATGCAGGGCGTAATAAATCGAATGGCCGTGAATAGTAGCCAGTGTAAAGCTTGGTGCATTGCTATTGTTTCTGCGATCCTTGTCATAATAGCTGATAAAGGCAAACCAGATTATGCATGGATAGCCTTATTGCCAGCCATATTATTTTCCTTTCTGGATATATATTATTTGGTTTTAGAAAAAGGTTTTAGGGACTCATACAACATTTTTGTGAAAAAGGTTCATCAAAAAAACGTACAAGCTGAAGACCTTTTCGCAGTTAAGCCTGAAGGAAGCATGTACAAGCATCGTCGTGATGCAATGACTTCTTTTTCAATTTGGTTTTTTTATGTTGGGATTATTATTCTTATAGCGATTACAAGATATGTGGCGCTTGTATAAACCCTCAACCAATCAGTAGGTCAACGTCTGAGAAAATGGTAGTGATTAGAAATATTATTTCCTCATCTAGGATGCAAATCAAATTCCCTTCTATGCTTGGTTAAATTGATCGGCAATTTAACATAACTAGAAACTAAGGAGCAGTTATGGCACGTCAATCATTTTTTAGTTTTCGCTACAAGAAAGATAATTGGAGAGCGGCTATTGTAAGGAATAGCTGGGTCACTCAAGATCGTAAATCGTCTGGTTTCTTTGACACTGCAGACTGGGAAGAGGTAAAGAAAAAATCTCATTCTGAAATCGAAAAGTGGATTGACGGACAACTTAATGGAACGTCAGTTACCGTCGTATTAATCGGTGCCGATACAGCAGGAAAAAAGTGGATCAATTATGAAATCACGGCGAGCCATAGCAAAGGTAACGGCTTACTTGGTATATATGTTCACAACATTAAGGATAGTAACGAAAAAACAACAACCAAAGGGAAGAACCCATTCGATAGCTGGACGTTTAAGAATAGTGCTGGAAATATAGTATCATACCCAGTATATGACTGGGTCTCTGATGATGGATATAAAAATATGGGTAACTGGATAGAGGAAGCGGCTAAAGCGGCTGGGAAGTTAAATGTTCCTATGTCATAAAAAACACCAACCTATTTAAAGTGTCAGATCTATTTTTGATGTCAGTTCACTACTGTCCGGTTTAAAAAATGAAGTAGCTTTAAGAAGCCTAAGCCCATTGGTTTACGGTAAAATTGCAGTTGTCGAAACAGCAAATTACCTACCAAGGACTTAGGCATGAAACATCGTAACACCGTCTTCCATCAGCTTCTAAAGTTTTTACCTCGTCACCGTTTTCAAGCGACCGTGGATCGACATAAAGGTGACCATAGAGCTCGTACACTTACTTGCTGGGATCAACTACTGGCACTTCTTTTTTGCCAGCTATCTTCTCGTCAGTCACTACGTGATCTTGTTGATGGTTTTAACAGTAAACAGGCTCAACATTATCATTTAGGCACCGATGTAATTCGCAAATCATCACTGGCCGATGCCAACCGGAATCGCCCCGTTCAGATATTCCAGGAAACCTTTTTTTACTTGCTTGAAAAAGTACGAGGTAAGCTTCCAAACTCAGAAATTAATGGCATGGTCAGGCTAATTGATTCCACCACCATCGACTTGAATTTAAATCAGTTTGAGTGGGCTGAGTTTCGTTCAACCAAGGCTGGCATTAAGCTGCATACAGTTTATGATCCGAAGGCAGAAATACCGGTTTATTTTGAAATGACCAATGCGAAAGTAAATGACCGTAAAGCACTCTCTAAGTTACCTATGATGTCAGGCATGACCTATGTTGTAGACCGTGCCTACAATGACTATAGCTGGTATTACTCACTGACAAAGCAAGGCTCCACTTTTGTTGGGCGCATGAAGAAAAACGCTCTGTATGAAGTCATTGAGTTTCGAGCGAAAAATAGCGACGCTATCTTATCGGATGAGGTGATTAAATTAACGTCAGATAAAGGTAAAAAAGATTGCCCTATTTCATTAAGGCGTATTACGTTTCGTCGCGAAGAAGATCAGAAAGTTCTGATTTTTATTAGCAACGATTTAGAACGTAGCGCAGAAGAAATAGCCGGGCTTTATAAGCAGCGCTGGCAAATTGAATTGTTTTTTAAGTGGATCAAACAAAATCTGAAAATCAAAAAATTTTTAGGCCGAAGTGAGAATGCAGTATTGATCCAAGTACTTGCTGCCTTGATTACTTATTTACTGCTAAAACTCATACAACTTGAATCTCAGTGTTCGTTCTCATTACAGAAAATAGCGCGATTGATGAGCCTTAATCTCACCAGTAGGCGATCGTTATTGGCGTTGTTGCACCCAGAATCTGATAGAAAAAAGATGGGCAAAATTTTCACGCCGCAGCTAGAATTGGAGGTCAGTTTTGTTTAACCGGACAGTAGTGATGTCAGTTAAAAAGATCTGCCCCTTTTCTTATCAAACAACTATTAATAATGAATTAGATGTCTGACTACCTAAAAGAATTCCCTATACCTGCTGAATACTTACCAGCTACTTTGAGGGGGTTATTGTCGCCTGAAAATGCTGATAGCCCTTCAAAGAGAGTTGTTGTAACGTCAAAATTTGAAAATAACAAGCATGAAGACGGTTATGAGTATCTTCATATGCTGATGGCCTGTGTTCCTCTGGATCAAATTAAGTCACTTGGGATTTTAAGTGAAAGCTCTGATGGGGTTGTTCAATTTTCAACGCCGTGTTGTACAGAGAAAGGAGACATTTATCCAGTCCGCCCAAGCGTATCCAGCTTCGATTATGTTGTTGCTTCTTGGGGGAATAGTTCTCATTATTCTTTCTCCTTAGCTGAGAAAATTTGGATGACTTTAGGTTTGTCTCCAAGAGTGATTGGAAACTCAGAGCAAAAAATTATATATGACGACCTATCTCTTCCTATTATTGGTGTAGCAGATGGCGATTTAGCCAGTGAGTATCACTATCAACTAAAAAGGGATGTAAATTGGACTATAAGAAATGATTATCTCAGAAAATACTTATGGATGACTGGGTGCTGTGGCGTTCGGGTTTTTTTTTATGAAGCATACATAACAGATTGCGCAGCGGTACGAAGTGTTATGGGTGGGCAATGTCATTATAAGGACACCGTTGGCAGTGGATGGTGTGAACTAGATATCAGAGAAGTTGATGGGAAATTGTTGTTGCAGATTTGGGCAACAATACCTTCAGTAGAACCTACGTTGTGTAAAGAACAAGACATTTATTCTTTAGTGTGGCCTGGTGATACTAAGGCTATGACGATAGAAAGAGTTAACGCGTTCGCTCGTGACGAATATATTTTTCTGGATGATAAGTTTCTAGAGAGATATGAAAAAGATAGCATGTTCGATGCCGTTCCGTTCAAAATACATAAGCAGTTTTCTAGCTGTCCGTCTTATAAGGGGCAGTGGTCATACAGAGGTATTGAGCGTGTTGGCAGGAATTTATTGAAAATACCGCTCTACGAACTGTATAGGAACGTGCCCGAGCAAGAAATTTATCACGCTCATCAACACGCGGTTCCTGAAATTAAAGCATCTGAGTTAGACCCAGAAGAGGAACATATAGCCTCGAAAGCTGACAAGTTATTACTGGAATTAATCAGTTTGGGTGAAAATCTATCTTTACTTATCGAAAGTTCTGGTTGTGAAGGTATACATTCAAGTCAATTCCTTGAGTTTAGTCGAGATGAATATCTATCTGAAGGATTTAGGAATTTTCCTGTTTTTCAGAAGTTGTCTCAAGTAGCTCCAATTAACATGTATGAGCAAGACTTTTTGTCCCGCTGCAAAACTCTGAATGAAATTATCTGTAAGCTAAAGGTAGGGCCATTGCGAAGAGTTTTGCGCTCAGCAGGTTCAGATAATAAGCTTGTTAGTAAACTTCAGGGGCTAAAACTACTTCAAGGAATATTGAACATAGTTGAGTGCTTGAATGACCAAAACGATAGTATGAGCTCATTCAATAATTCTACAGATTCTTGTAACTGGGAAGAAGCTAACACTAAACTTGCACCACTATTTATCAATAATGACCTTAGAAATGCTGAAGCTCATGAGGCTGTAGGTAAGTCACTTAATGCCTTAGAGCGGCTTGGCTTTGATAGCTCATCGTTAAGTAGTGGGTATGGCAAGGCGCTGGACTTCCTCCTTGATGGAGTAGTCGACGCTATTAAGTCTATAAATGTGGGTATCACAAGCTTGTTAGCGCGATAGGAGTTGTTGGGTTTTTGAAACATTTATTTGCTTCCAGGCTAAGAGTAAATCAAAAGGGTAAAATGGACGGTATCCACACAATAGCAGTCAGCGCCAAAAGGAATTAATGGTGTCGGAATTGATTATCAAGAAACTGGCTATAAATCATCTGTCGTCCGCCAATGGAGCAATTAAGAGGTAACCTTAACAACATGCTTAATTATCGGTTTGAAAGGTTTGAGGGCTCGTATCCATTCATGGCGAGCCGGTGAAGGCCAGCTTTGACTCTGTTTTTGTTGTATCGCCTGCCTAATGATTTTAATGTAATCAGGGTGAGTGTAGTCTTCTAATGATTGAATTAGCCCTTTTGACTTACTTTTGGCAAGTATGTCGTTAGGTAGCTTGTTTTCCAGCATTGGGAGAGAGTCAATAAAAATTAGCTGCCATACTTTAAAAGCCTCTTTAACGTTGAAGGTCATATCTCGAAAAGTATGATTCAACGTTATACGGATTTGGGGCTGGCTTTGTTCTTCTTGGTCTGTATTTTTGCTGAGGTGCTTAAACGTAATTTTCATTGAAAGTTGTTTCAGTTCAACGGTTTTGCTTCCTCCGCCTATCAATGGATATATCTTCTGGCCGTATCGGATAGCTATAGTTTTATCTTTTTTATTGGCAGGTAGTGTTACCAGATATTGTAGGTTCAGTGCATTCATACTTGTAAATAGTCTTTTTAGACGAGTTTTGCCGGTTATTGAAGGGAGGATATTTAGAGCTCTTGCGAAGTCGCTACCCCATGGGTGGCTAAAGTTAATCTTTAATGCTGCCTTATGTTTTGTGTGACGCGGGAGCCACAAAAGCCGTAAGCCGTATTTTTTTGCTCCAATTTGAAGGTGTTTTGGTTTCTTAGTTACCACACCTTGATTAGAGAGTGATGACGCATTGGACTTCATTTTTCGTACTTTTTGCTCAGGCACTGGCTGTGCTAAAGTTATTGATATTATCTGTACTTTAATTTGATCATTCATAGCTAAGGCTCTTCATTTATTTGCTATGAATAAATTACGAAATATGGCCCTCCATTTTTTCTATTCTTTTACTATCGATGCTAGGCGCTAAATAGCTGCCAATGTCATCAGCCTTGATGTATGGCGCCCAAATAAACTTGCAGGAGTGTCATCAGCCTTTCCTGTTAGACTGATGACATTTGGTTTAGCGCTAGTCAGATTATCTAGTGTGTGTACTATCCATATACCTAATACAGCCTATATAGGTACTTATACACACTAAATTGGGGGCTAAGCACCTATTTTGAGAGTTCAGGCTGATGACATTTAGAGTTTAATGATTTTCAGACCCTTAGTAGTTTCGACCGATTTAAATTTGAACAGGAATAGTTTTTCTCGCTGTCCAAGTTTATCCAACGATAATAATGAGTCGGTTAACAATTTTCCAGAAAGCTCTTTCCCAGCAAATCTATTATTTTTATTCTTCCTTTGCCAAAAGGCTTTATAGCAGTACCCAATCGTGGATGAATGATTTTCCGTAATAGTGTCAATCGCCAAAGGTCGAAATGCTTGAGAAAGCCCCTGACTCTTTGTATTTTTAAGCAAATACTTTCTGAAGGGTTCTAGTTCTTTACGATCGTCGGTTAGCGCGATGCAATGGAAGTGCGGAAGCCAAACCTCATCTTCAGGCAAATAAACAAATTCAAATCCGCCAATTAATGGTACTTGTATATCAAGCCGTTTTAATTGCTGCTGCATTCGATTCTTTAGCTTTGCCAAATTGCCCCGTAAAAATGATTTTAGCTTGCTCTTAGGTATTACATCTTTATAACAAAGCCATGTAGCAAGCATAATTTTGTCTAAGTCAGGTATAACCTCCAATGTCACCATTATTGCTCGTTTACGGAATAGGCGGCAACAGGTAGGACATGCGCCGCTTCCACATCTCTTGCCTTTTTTGCACCTCCTAAGCTTCATGGCTAAGCGGAGTTGCTTGGGCTTCATGGTGCCTTCAAGAGCCTTGATGTAGGCTTTTTTCCTTTTCTTAACGGTAGCAATAGTCTCAAATTTGGGATTAGTACTTAAAATACCTTCTTTTCTAATCTTCTTTAGTAGCACTGAGCCTCTTTTGATTTTCTTAGTCATGGTTAAGCTCCTGCGTGATGTTATTGGTGTTATTGGTGGTGTTACGGCTATTGACCCAAACTTCGATCTCACAAAAACGAAACCCGCTTCTGTTTGAACTTAAGTTGATTGGTGCAGGGAAGTCTCCTGCCTTAATAAGGCGGTAGATTGTTGATCTTGATAGGGTGGTCAGCTTGCTTACTCTAGTGATCGATAGGATTTCTATATTGTTAACGTTGGTCATGATTTTCTCCTAAGTGTTGGAGAAATTTATTTACAGAAAACAGAGGGTGGCTCTATCGATTCATATAGAAATAATTGGTATGTACAATATAAGGTATTAATATATAATAGAATATAAGTATAAGCGTTACGTAACGGAGTAAACACAATTGATTAAATGCCCAATTAGAAAGATGGTGTCTTCTAGCAGCTCTGTAGAGCTTAATCTTTTGATGCAGGGGTATCTTGAGTGCTTAAATGAAGTGGACAGCACAAGTTTGGCTGATTTCTCACAACCTGCTGAATTTGTGCGGGTATTTGGCCTTTTAGTCAGTGAAGCTGGACCATTACGACAAGAAGACCAGTTAACAATCGTTTCATTTATTCGTTGGTTTCGTCGTACTGTGGTTACAGAAGACATGATTAAATCAAAGGTAGAAAAGCTTAATAACCAAGTTCGTCAACGCAGATTCAGAAGGTTTCGAGATTCGAAATTAAAAAAGTTTGAGTCCTTGAAAAGTGCTCAAGACGCTTTTAACGACGTGGCACTATATGAGGAGGATGAGGAGCGGTGCAATGAGATTGATAAGCCACATCGGGCTTCTAAATCGTATTTTCCTGATAATGATAGTGAAATGGAGCACGAAGACGCCCCAGCTCTTGATGAATTAGAAGAACGTGGGATTCTTGAAAATTTAGGTGCCAAATTTCAGCGAGAGGAATCCATACCAACATCATGTCAAGTTGATGATGGTGATTCTAGCGAGGAAGAAGAGCTTCAGCGACAATCTACCCTTAGTGATCAGCAAGGATTTAGTGCAAGCAAATACTATATATCTGATAAAGTCAGGCGTGAAATTGACATCATCTCACGAATTTCACGCCAAACAAGCGAGGCATCAAATCCAACTAAAAGGATTGATATTTCCAGTGAGGACATACTACTCGCGGCATTGAGCGTCTTGAGAACTAAGATTATTGAGAGCTCTCCAAAATACTCAGGGGGACTCTAACTTGAGCTTGATCTCGTACCATACCTCCCATTTAGATTCTGAAGAGTTATCACTATTACTGGGTAACTGCATCAAACCAAGCCGAACCGTGTTTACTTTTTAGGCAAAACTCATTAAACACTATTTCAAGCGGAAACGTTATATGCCCATTTATTTGTTCAATTTCTTCACACTTGCAAAAGAGAATAGTGTGGCCACCATTCTTTCTATATGGAGTTAGCTTTTCTTGCTTCCTTTTTGCCGTAACGCTCTTTGAATGATGAAATGTGACTTGAGCTGAGATTGGTTTAGAGTCATACCCTAATGCTAAAATATCCAAGTCTTTAAGAGTCCTACCGACCGGCGCCAACGTATGGAGTAGTCGGGGTAAGCCCAACTTGGATGCAGTGTTCGTTCTTAGAAATTCAAGGCACATTACTTCTTGTAAATCTGGAGTAAGGCTACCAACTTCTTTACTAACTTTACCTAATGTTAGGTCTTTTACCCTGCCGCCAACTTTTCTCCAGTGACAAAGCGTGCCTTGACGTGGTTGAACTGATGTTAATGACAGGCTCTTGAACGCGTCTAACTCAATAGTATTGCAAAGCTTTAGCGCCTTTAGATGCGCGTCTCTTCCTACATTATTGTTTTTCTTACCCCACTTTCCAGTGAGCAGTTGGACTTTTGTGTTAGGTTTAACAATACCAATTTTCCCACCGGCGTGACCCCGATATACACCAAATATATATCCACCATTTTCTCCAATGTCTGTGAGCAAAGCTAAAGAATGACGAGCTTTTCCCGAGTAATCTTTAGGTTCAAGGCTTTTGGAGTCGTAGGGCTTTCGACCGCTGGAATCATGAGGGTAGTGTATACCTATATAGTCATTATCCCACAGTAGACTTACTGTTATGTCGTCAACATCTAGTGCTGAGGAATGCCTTATGAAGTAGGTTTTCATTAATTCGCAGAAGAGCTCCAAGTCGATACATCAAAGACCTCAGTGACTAACTCTCCATTTGTGATAGTTATACTTTGTGGTCCATACAATAAGCCTCCGGTAGCTTCAGTTGCGAAATATAAATCATAAGATCCATCACGAAGGCTTGTGGCGTTAACGCCATAACTACCATCAACTACAATCCCGCTAGAAAGCGGGGCACTCAAAGTGCCAGTATGGTAGATTTCAACGATCTTTAACCCGCTATTTCCCGATACTTGACCTGTACTTACGTGTGGAAACTCACCTAAGTCACATGCAACATTATCACCAATTGACGCTCCGGAGTTTTCAAAGGTAACGCTAAACTCCTTGAGACCTATCCCCGCAAAATCGGTTCGATATATAAACCAGTCGGTTAAGTCTACTTTCACAACAATTGGGGTTAGCTTTGTTTCTGGTAGCCACCATTCGGTATTTTCATCCCACGTAGCGCCATCCCAACCCCCTGCTATGTTAATACTAGTGTCTACAAATGTTGCTTCGCCGAGTGCTGTAGGGTAAGCGAAAAAGCCAAAGTTTGAGCCGCTCGTCAGGTCAATGGTAAATGTTTGACTACTAGTATCTGGAAGTTGAGTTTCAAGAGCGTTGATTTCGGACTCGGTCCAAATATTTGCAGTGTTTGAGCCAAGCCTAGGAAAGTCTGAAACAGTGCAGGTACCGTCAGCAGGCACTTGTGGCTCAGGTTCGGTATATATAACTGCGTTATCTAGGTCTAGGGAAAGGTCACTGGGTTCCAATCTTGTGAAGGAAGATGTGTTGCAAAGCGCTGTATCACCGAAGCCTAAGTGCGAATTAGAGAATTCCACTCCCCAGGTCCGTTCGCCTGTAGCAGGGAAGTCGGTTCTATATACTAGCCAATCAGTGTTATCTCGCGTTATAACAACAGGCTCATAGGTAGTATGAATATCAGGATCGAAGGCATACGGTGTCCAAGTGGCTCCATCCCAGCCACCTTCAATATCTAGAAGTGTCCGGTCATAGAGCGTTGCTGTTCCAAGTGCTGCAGGATAAGCAAAATATCCATATTCATCCGTATTAAGAGTTAGATCGAAGTCTTGGTTATCTGTATTTTCAAGCTTGTAAGCAAGCTCTAACTCTGAGCCGTTCACAATGACAGGTCCGTAGTATGGAACGTCAGAAATCGTACACATAGACTCTTCAGGTTCAGGTTCAGGTTCAGGTTCAGGTTCAGGTTCAGGTTCAGGTTCAGGTTCAGGTTCAGGTTCAGGTTCAGGCTCAGGCTCAATGTAGATCGTTGCATCGTTTAAATTGAGCGAGAGTTCACTAGGTTCCAGAAGTGTCAAACCTGATGTGTTGCATTGTGAGGTATCACCAAGGTTTAGGTGTGAGTTGCTAAACTCTACTCCCCAAGTTCTGTTACCCGTGGCAGGAAAGTCGGTACGATAAACCAACCATTCTGTGTCGCCATGCATGGTGACTACGGGCTCATAAGACGTATGAACTTCAGGGTCATATGCGTAAGGTGTCCAAGTAGCGCCGTCCCAGCCGCCCTGAAGGTCCTCGGCCGTTCGGTCATAAAAAATTGCAGTACCTAAAGCGGCTGGATATGTAAAGTAGCCATACTCGCCGTTACCAAGCGACAAGATAAAGTCCAGGTTGCTGGTATCAGGTAGCTTATAAAGCAGGTTTAGTTCTGATCCTGTTACTGAAACAGGGCCATAGTGTGGAACGTCAGAAATCGAGCACATAGACTCTTCTGGCTCTGGCTCTGGCTCTGGCTCTGGCTCGATGTAGACAATTGCATCATCTAAATTTAAAGATAAGTCTGTTGATTCTAATCTAGTGAATGATGAGGTGTTGCACTGGATCGTATCTCCAACACTTAGTGTCGAGTTAGAAAACTCTACTCCCCAGGTTCGTTGTCCTGTTGCTGCGAAATCTGTGCGATAGACTAGCCAATCGGTATTGTCTCTAGTGATTACGACAGGCTCATAGGCCGTATGGATTTCAGGGTCATATGCATAAGGTGTCCAGGTGGCTCCATCCCAACCACCTTGTAGGTCTTCAGCCGTTCTATCATAGAATGTTGCGGCACCTAGTGCTGCAGGATAACTGAAGTACCCATATTCATCAGTATCCAGTGTTATGTCGAAATCTTGATTGCCTAGGGATTCAAACTTGTAGCCTAAATCTAGTTCAGAGCCAGTTACAACAACTGGACCATAGTGTGGTACATCCGAGACCGTACAATAGGTTGGTTCTGGTTCTGGTTCTGGTTCTGGTTCTGGTTCTGGTTCTGGTTCTGGTTCTGGTTCTGGTTCTGGTTCTGGTTCTGGTTCTGGTTCTGGTTCTGGTTCTGGTTCTGGTTCTG
>Ga0209290_1000834_pt1 | contig 18712 bp, 13 predicted proteins | sample EN1Hudsemesocosm_2_FD_184632 | JGI IMG/M metagenome (GOLD analysis project Ga0209290, IMG submission 184632) | Methane-oxidizing microbial communities from mesocosms in the Hudson Canyon - EN10B Hudson Canyon (SPAdes) (version 2) | ecosystem: Environmental > Aquatic > Marine > Cold seeps... | reverse complement strand
GAATTAAAAGTTTAGACTCCTCCAAGGCTTGCCTGATAAGAGAAAACTCCTCCACAGGGCCATTTTGAAAGTTTGCATCTTGCTCAAATGCTGCAGAATATTGTTCTTTAAGAGGAAATAACAAAATGGAAGCCGCAACCAATGACCCTCCTAGTATCATACTGCTCAAAACCAATTTTGCTTGAGACTCAAAAAAGAAACCGACTAATTGATCGACATTACCGTGCCATGAGCTAGGGAACAAATATTCAAAAATGGCCTGGCGAATTAAATCCTGATTACTCACTAACAACCAGGCAGCAAGACCAAAAACGAGAAAAGCCGAAATAAGATAAAAGCTCAGCGCTTTTGAAGATGAGCGCTTTAGCTGGAATACTGTTAAAGGCGATCGTACAAGCACCTCAGTTAATTGCTGTGCTAACTTCATTCAATTATAACCATTACTAATGTAATCCTAATAAATCAGACCAAATAACTAAAACTTGTTGATTGCACCGGTCGCGCTTGCACCCGAATAAAGTAAGGAGCGATTTCTGAATCACTCCCCTCTTATCTTTAACACTAAGCCTTAGTTATAAAGCATGGCTTGAGTAAGCCATTAAATTTGAAACCTTAGACGCAGAAAGCGTGTCTTGGGTATCTAAACCATAGAAAGGGGCTTATGCTCCAGTGCATAAGCCCCTTTCAGCTAAACTACTCTCAGACTAAACAGCTCAACAGTTTAAGCTTCTTGGTCCCGCATCTGATAGTTTCCTTTCAACGTATATACCTGTTCTTGGTATATTTTTTCAAACCTTTCTGCATTTGGAACTGGCGATTGAATAAAGGCTTTAGCTAATTCAGTTTGGGTCGCTGAGTTACTCGGTTTAGTAAGAATATTCACTGCGTATTTTGAAAAGTCTCTAATCATGAAGTCGAATATTTCTTCGATCAACTCATCGTCAATCCCTTTAATGGCCTTGTTTTCAAGTATCAGCTGGCCGTAAACCACCAAGGTAAAACAGTCGCCTAAGGCTAATAGGTAATCAATATCTTTAGCTTGTTTGTCATCAGGTGTCGCTTTGATAAGGAAGGTTTTGAAGGCTTTAATTTGCTGTTTGAATACATTTACATTTGGTAGGTCAACGCTGTTATAAGCGATATTGTAATCGTGAAATTGAATTTTACCTAAACCTTTAGTTGGGCCTTGATTAAATAAGAATTCATCATTTGCAACGTCATCGCGTCGGGGAATTTCTGGAAACTCAGCAGGGTTAAAAAAGTAGTTCTGCATAAACTTTATAATTAAGGCCATGTTTACGTGAACAGTGCCTTCTAACTTAGGTAACATACGAATTTCGTGCGCCGCTATTTCAAAGAAAGGTTCTTTCTCAAAGCCTTTGGCCGCGATAATATCCCAAAGGTGGTTGATGACATCTTCACCCTGAGACGTCACTTTCATTTTAACCATAGGGTTGAATAACATATAGCGGCGGTCTTCTGTTGAAGCACTTCTCATATAATCAGTCGCGCGTTCGGCGAATAACTTCATGGCGCAAAGTCGAGAATAAGCATCGATAAATAAACGTTTAACATGCGGAAAGTCGGTAACATAGTTACCATATACATTTCTGTTCGCCGCATGGTCAATCGCTTCATAAAAAGCATGTTCGCACAGCCCTATTGCCCCAAATCCCAAATTAAATTTACAAACATTAATGGTGTTGAGCATGTTGTCCCAAGCTTTAGGGCCTTTTTCCATTATATCGGCATCAGTAATTGGATAGTCTTTTACTTCATACTCAGAAACATAATTTTGTTCATTCACGGTGTTTTTGACACAAGTATAGTTGGGGTGTTTTGAGTCCACACCGAAGAAGACGTAGTCTTCGGTGTCTGACATCTTACCAAAGGTAGAAACAATAGCCGCTTCGTTACCATTACCTATATAATATTTATCACCATTAGCTTTGTAATTGCCTTCTGCTTGAGGCTCTAACATCATGTCAGATGAGTAGATGTCGGCACCGTGTTCTTTCTCAGATAATCCGAATGCAAATACATGCCCGTCTTGAAGTAGTTTAGCGGTTTTCTGCTTCATTTCTTCATTGCTGCCTAGCCAAACGGGAGCTAGACCAAGCATAGATACTTGAAAGGTATACCAATAAGTAATGCCGTAGAAGGCTGTAATTTCTGCGAAACAAACATTTCGGTAGGTATCCCAACGTGATTCTTCTGTCCCGTAACCGGAAGGGGTCATTAAAGTAGCAAATACCTGATTCTCTTTCATGAACTCAACAAATTCATGATTCCATGTTTTGTCATGCCAATCTTTTTTGATGCTTTTAAGACCTTTATTTTCCATGAAATCGATGACCTTTTGCATCAATTCACGGGTTTTTGGATCTTTATATTCAATATTATGTTTTTTAGGGTTAAACAACATAAAACGTACTCCTTTATTTTTGTTTTTTAATTGAAATAGTATTTATTTACATCTCACGAGTTCTCGCTAAGCCGGAAAATTCCAACCCATACCTAAAAGCTATTTGTAATTATGCAAACTTACGCTTTATATTCAACTTAAAGTCATTTCGTATGTGTCGCGCAAAAGAGCGAAATACTTTTAATTCAGGTTCGGGGTTTAAGCCTTGAGATAGACGAATTATTTGCCAATAATAAAAACCTACCTGACCAAAGTTATTGATCGCTTTAATTATATTCAAAGGGCTATTATTGCCCCAGAACCCCTTACCCAAAACTAACCCTTGTTCGAAATCATCAAGCTTATCAAGAGAACCTTTAATCAGTTGTTCTGAACAATTAGGTTGTGTACATAAGGGACGAGCCAATCCAATGATATCGACTTCTTTATTAGCAATGGCTTTTTCCATAACACTACGGCTTCGAAATCCACCGGTGATCATCAGAGGAATTTTAGCTACCGTTTTAATACGCTCAGCATATTCTATAAAGTAAGCTTCACGTTTACGGGTGCTTTCTCTAACTTCAGTCGGTTCAACGCCCATCAAGCTAAGTTGTTCGTAAGTGCCGCCTGAGATTTCGAGCAAATCTACGCCATCTTCACCCAACCAGCCTGCTACGGTGACGCAATCTTCGAGTGAAAACCCACCCTTTTGAAAGTCGGCTGAGTTTAATTTAACAGCAATAGGGAAATCTGCCCCCACTTCGTTACGTACAGACTTAATTGTTTGGCGAATGATACGCGCTCTGTTTTCAAGTGAGCCACCCCATTGATCAGTTCGTCTGTTTATTTTAGGTGATAAAAATTGACTGAACAAATAACCATGTGCGCAGTGAATTTGAAGCCCTGTGAAGCCCGCTTTTTTTACCAGCGCTGCAGAACTTGTGAATCGTTTAATAACCTCATGAATGTCATCTTCAGTCATGGCTTTGGGTTTACCAAAATTTCCCAGTAAATCCAAATGAATATCGGAGGGAGATAAGGGCTGTTTGTTAACTATTTTGGGACACTGCCTGCCTGGGTGATTTAGCTGTACCCAAAGTTGATTTCCTGCACATGTACCGGCTTTTGCCCATGCTTCAAATAAGGGGAGGTCTTTATCATCTTCAAGTACCACATTACCTGCTCGCTCCAAAAATCGACGGTCGACCATAACATTACCGGTTATCTGCAAGCCTGTCCCCCCAATAGACCAAGTCTTATATAAGGTATTGTGTCGCTCAGTAGGCCGATCAAATTTGTCAGCAAGGCCTTCAGTCATGGCACTTTTACCAAGTCGATTTGAGAGCGTAACGCCGCAAGGCAGTGTAATGGGTTGGGCTAAAGGGTTAGTCATTAGGGTATATGCTCCGCAACCTAATAAAATACTAGGTTGTGATTAGTTATAATTGTTAAGTAACTTATTAGAACAAACTTTGAACTAATATCAAGTTTTAACACGAGCCGAAATTTTCGGCTGGCTGATACTTTAATATAAACGTATATCAAGCCCACCTACCGCTAAATTAACATTGACTAATGATAGTGTATTTAACTACGCTCAATTTATTAAACTAAACACTAAAAGCCTTTTCTGGTGATCCTTCATGTCGCCAGCTTCTATTACATTCAATTCAATATTATTCACAAGGACTTTATTATTTCGAAATTTTGTTTGTGTTTTGATTGTCATGCTTTGGCCCTGTTAAGTAATCCCACTCTTTAGTTCAATTTCAAATTCTTATCATAGCTCATAGAAATATACGTGTGACCAAATATGTCGACTATCTTTACTTATTCGAAGAATAAGATTTTAGCTCAGCCACCACGCGTCACAGAATGTCTGGGCATCATGATAATCACTATTATTCTTGTTTCATATACATAGTTGAACTTATAGATTGAGCATGCTTTTTGGTGCTATTCGGTAACATCATGTGGTTAATAGTATGGCGGCTTAGTCGTGATTTACGTTTCTCTAATTTCAGATTTTTGATGACAGCTTTGTTACAACGAGCGGACGATTAAGCCAATAGAACACTAACCTATAATTAAACATAAGACCTTTACCTTATAACCTGTCAGTAAAAGCCTATTAATAACCTTAAGCCAGCGATATTGAATGCTGACATATTGTAAATATCAGTCTCTATAGAGATTTATTTCCGGAGAACTCAACTTCTGCAGCAGTGGCTTTAACAGGTAGAAGCTAACTTACTACTACCTGTTAAAGACGTTAAGTTGGAGGTTAAGTTATTAATGTTCATTGAAATTTAGCGTACACGCTTTAATGAGTTACGACTGAAGTCAGTGTCAGTTAAACCGGTTTTAAACTTATAATTATTCCAGATTAACTCTGTTATTTTACCATTTTGGTGATTTACCATGGTTGAGGTATTAGCACGCCAGTATTTATCTAGATACAACTTAAAATTGTTATACGACAAGGTTTTTAACAGTGATTTTTTACGATCATAAAACGCCACTTTTACAATACGGTATTCCTGTTTATCTACCCAAACAATGCGCTTGGTATAACCTGAATTTTCATCTGTCGGATACTGCTCCACTTTGAAGCTATCCATTCCGTCAACAAACTCATCCCCTAAATACTGATAGGTGTATTTTTCAATTTCAAACGAGCTTAAATCCTCAAAAGAAAATTCTGAACCCATGAACGGGCCTGACTTATTTCTCGAAGAAATTCTCTTAACTCGTTTTAATGCAGGCAAGTACAACCATTGATCGTCTGCGCCAACTGAATGAGAATAACTTAAGAATGCCGTACCTTTTACATCCTTAGGCTGATTAAATACTGTTAGACTCTTATCCCCATCTGTTTCTACTTCAAGTGTTTTGATCTTCACTTTACGAATACTTTCCTGCCCTTGTTCGTTGCGCAAAGTCATGAGCATATCTGCAGTGAAGTCCATCCAACCGGTATCACGAGTTTTGGTTTCAAGAGATATTTCCATTCCTTTTTCTTGCGCCATTAGTACATCAATACTTGAAGCAAAGCTTAATTGACTTGCCAAAGTAAACGCTAATATTGCACTCATTATTTTCATTTGATTTATCATATAGTTCTCCAACTTTTTAATATTCACTGTTTGCAACTTACTGGGTGACGGGTAGTTCCGCATTATCGTTTTGCTCAATGTCTTTATTTCCTGTTGCTTCTTTATGTTTTCTTTTGCTATCAATTGCCATTAGCAAAGGCGGTAGGAATAAAAAATCGATCAAGAGCGCAATCAATATGGTGATTGCCGTTAACAGACCCATATCACCGTTTAGCTTAAAGGTAGACTGAGCCAATACAGTAAAGCCCGCCACCAACACCAAAGTGGTAATCCATAAGGCACTGCCGACATTACCAAAGGCGTAATGCACAGCGGCCTTAGCATCGCTGTTATTATTTCGACGTGCATGTAAGTACTTGCTTAAGAAATGCACAGTATCGTCTACTACGATTCCCAACGTCATTCCAATTACCATCGACATGCTCATACCAATTTGGCCATTGATCATTCCCCATACACCAAACGCTACCGCTGCAGGTAGCAGATTAGGCAACAGACTGATCAAACCAAATCGCCAACTCTTTAGGGCAAACCCCAATAGTATTGAGATGAGAAATAAAGCCACTACGGTCCCTAACAACATACTCTTAATACTTTTTTGGCCTATGTTGGCAAACATAAAGCTCGGGCTCGCGAAGTCCAATTCGAAGGGTGCAGCATTTTGTGTAAACCAAATTTTGACCCTTTCACCCAGTTCTATTTGCTGATTGCTGCTTAAGTTTTTGAAAGTGGCGATCACCTTAGTTGAAGATTTATCCACATTAAGTTGGGTATTTAAATCCAAACCATAAGGTAATGACATTTCATATAACAACAGATACTGAGCAGCCATTTCTCGACTGTCTGGTAGCTTGTACCAAGCAGGGTCATCACCATGCATATTTTTATTTAAGCGTTTTAGCGTATCGGTAAGCGTATTCACATGATCGGTTTCTGGTTGTGCACGTAACCAGTCAGTAAATTTTTCTAGTGTATTCAAGTAATACGGGTTATTCACACCGTTGGACTCACCTGACTTAACCGAAAGTTCGAGCAAGGTCATACCCGATAGGTTTTCTTGCATAAAATCAGTGGCTGTTCTGAAAGGCACGGTTTCATCAAAGTATTTTACAAAATCATCATTAATTTCATTTTTAGGAATGAAAATGGTTGATGCAATCACCACAACACCGACCAGCGGTAGCAACACCTTGCGCTGGTTAATCACGAAGTCGGCCAATCGTGACATCATATTTTGGGTCACATCGTTTTGAACCTTCACTCGAATAGGCAATACTGATAATAAGGCTGGAAAAATAGTCACTGAAAATACAAATGCCAACATACCACCCATAGCCACAATATTACCCAGGTCTCTATAGGGATGAATATCTGAGAAGTTCATGCTTAAGAAACCGATAGCCGTTGTAATACTGGTTAAGAAGATAGGTTGTAGATTAACTTGCAAGCTCTTGATGATGGCATGTTTTTTGTCAGCTCCATGACGCATTTCATAAAACATGGAAGAAAGGATATGGATACAATCGGCGACGGCCACAGTTAAAATTATGGTGGGGGCCGAGGATGAAGGTCCAGACAAATAAAATCCTAGCCAGCCAGCCAAACCCATGGCGCCCGCAATACTCATGAAAACAATTAATACGGTGGCAAACGTTCCAGAGATAGTACGTAGTAACAAACCAATGATGACAATCACCGTTAAAAACATCAGTGGAACAAGCGTAGTGCCATCTGTCATAGCCGATTCTGTGAAGGCATTATTCAACATCACCATGCCAGATAGATGAATTTGCGTCCCTGGATTTTCTTTTAAAAATTCGTCTTTTAGTTTACGAACATAATCTGCTACTTCCGGCACTTCGGCAGCGGGATCAAGCCCCGGCAATTTAACGGCCACATCCACAATAGAGACATGTCCAGATTGAGAGACTATTTTATTAACCAATTGCGGCTCATTTAAGGCTATGTTTTTAATCTTAGTCACATCTAATGCAGAAAGTGACTGGGCATTCATTACCAAATCTTCAACGATCATGTCGTCTTCTTCAGCGTAGGTGTACTGAAAGTTGGTCAGTGAATCTACCCGCGTGGAGTAAGGTACCTGCCAACTTTGTTTGGTCAGTTTCTTAAGGGCAGATAAGTGCCCTACCGTAAATACATTGCCATCTTTGGGCACAACAATAAGCGTGACATTATCACTTTTGTTGTAAATTTTTTGAATGGAGTCATAGGCAACCAGTTCCGGATTATCTTCGTCAAAAAATATACGGTAATCACTCTTAAAAACCAATTTTTGCGCGCCTGATGCAGCTAAAAAGGTAAAAATTATAAAAGCTAGAATCACCCACAATGGGTGCTTGACGATAAAACCAATAAACTTATCTATCACGGTTTCTCCTAAGACGAATTGTCATAGTTTAGTGAATAATACGGTGCTAGCACCGATGTAATTAATCTTGGTAATTCTCACAAACACTTACTTACATGGAAGTCAGTATTTCAAATCAAAAAAATAGCCCATTTATGGCTAGTCATAATCAGACCCGCAACTACTTACGAAGCCAGAATTTATCTTGTCCTATTTCCGCTTACGTTACTTTCAACACCTACTTACATGTAAGTAAGTCCCTAAATTCAAAAAAAAAGACTATTTAAGGCTAATGGCCCACTCTTCAAGCATTCCGCCAAATCGTTCCTTAGCTTGCTTTAGGTTTAATAAGTATTCCCCGCAAGTTCCTATCCCCATCATAATGACATGACTTCGAGCGGCCTCTCTTTTAACATTGATATCCTTACGTATTTCATTATTAACAATGGCATCTTGAAGTACTCCCGCTATGGTGAGCTCTATTTTATCGTAATTTCCCCGCGATAGTTTAGCGATGGATTCAGGCAGTTCAGGATCAGAAACCAATGTTGAACATGACGCAACCTTGTCATCATCTGAGCCACCAGAATGCAACCAGATCATATTTTCAACCGACTCAAAAAAACCTAAGAAGTTACCATTAAATGTTTTTCTTAGGCGTTCAAACTCAATAATGTAACGGTCAGCATATTTGCGAGTCACTTCAATGGCTAGAGTTTCTTTATTTTTAAAATGATAATGCAGGTTGGCTCGGGTGGTATCGAGCTCTTTCGCGATAGTAGCGAAATTAAGCTTGTCATACCCGCCTTGCATTAATTGTTGTTCTGCTTTTTCTAATATCGCATTTCTCATACAACAAAGCTTACTTACATGTATGTCAGTTTTCAAGTTTTATTTATTAAAAAATAAAAACTCCTTAAAATCAGACAAATACAATGCATGACAGCTAGCTTCTCCCTTTACAAAAGACGGTTAATGAAAGACTTAGTTTACTTTTCTGTAAACAAAGACCTTAACAAATATTCAGCACAAAGATCACCTTTTTATATCAGGTACCATTTTCTCATTTTGAATGAGGCCTTGAATGACTTATACCAGAAGCTAATGCATAACCTCCACACTGACAACAGCGGTACAGGAGGGACAAACTTAAACGTTTTGGGCCCTTCTCCAGACGCAATTAACCAAAAATAGCGACTGTTTGCTGGCTAATGGCGATCAACTCTCCTTTACGGTTCCATATTTTCGCACGTGTATGACCATAACCATTTGATGCATGAACAATCTCAGCTTCATACTGACAATACTCATCTGGTGCCAACGCTGGCATAGGGTGAATAAACTCAACGGTCCAGTTTAATGAACTTGCAGGTGACATAACCTTAAGCATAGGTAAAGGCGCAGGCGGCCAGGCATCAATTAAAGCCAGTAGTTGAGCAATGCCGATTTTCTCTTCAGACGACTTAAAGCGAACAAAACCGCGTAGCACCGTTTCATCACTGCCCGCGAAGGGTAATGCAGTACAAAACCGGAAATCAAAATACTTGGTAAAGTTAGGCGTCACACCCTCAAAAAAATTTAATGGCGTTTGCTCTGAAGGATTCTCAGGAAAGATATGCGTCTTATCATTCACTTGGATAGTGGACGGCCTCGAATGACCAAAACTGCCTAGAACAGATACTTGCGTTTGACCATTTTGTACTCCACGCCCCAATATTTGCGAGACCGACTTCCCTTCACGAAGCACCTCACTTTCTAAATGTAAGGGTTTGCCTGCCGCAACAGGACCTACGAAAGATACATGCAAGCTGCGAACAGGACGATCATCACTTAATTGCTGAGCCATCGACTCATAAACTAATGCGGCCACTAAGCCCCCAAATCCGGCTCGTCCCTGAGACCAACTTTCATTAATTTCAATTTCAGAAGCTACTTGGGATACTTCATTGATTAACGACGAAAAAGACATTCATTACCTCATCTAGAATATGATTCTAGATGAATACTGCCTTTAGATAACTAGACAAGCAATGAATCCCACAATATTAAGCCTGAGAAACACTATTCCAAAGAGTTTTATGCACAGCTAATGAAGTACAAAATTATATGCTACGGTAAAAGGACGTCTTGGTTTTGTATTAACGGTGGCGACTAGCCGACTAAAATTATTTATTCTAATTAATAAACTCAGAGAGCATTAAATGACGTTCCCTTTATTTGATTACAATACCTGGCACCATTTTGTTTCGGCTTTCGAATTCACTATGCTATCAATACCAAACTACGCATAATTGTGATAGAAGTTGGTTCTGCTCGCCTTTACACACATATCCTTCTTAACACTTCATAAAAATCTAGAACAGAGCAAGTTGGCCCTACAACCGAAACCGAGGCCAGTTCAACTTGGCAACTACACAACGACTCAGAACAACATAAACTCTAATGCAGTTCCTAACATATTCATTAAAAATACAATCAGCTCTTGTTAAGTTAAATACAACACCACCCTAGTAGATGCGCTATAAAATGAGGCTAAATGTATGAGTTGTACTATCCTTAACATACGGAGGAGCTATGAATCTACGTACCTTTGTTTGGTTATCTGCGCTTACCTATACATTTGTCATAGGAGGAGGGCTCCTATGTTACCGTTTGTTTGTTGTTTACCCTCCAATTAAAGCCGCTGCATTAGAAAAACATCAAAACGACATTAAAGCTATTCAGACCACATTTAGTAATGAGCGTGATGCTTTGATACGTTTCAACCTAGATTGGGCAAAATGGAATGATAGTTATGAGTTCGTTGCACGAATAAATTATAAATATATAAAACTGAATATACAAAGTCCTTCTTTTTTGGCGTCCGATATAGACACCGTTATTTTTCTAACACTTCAAGGTAAAACAAGCTTTATCGCCGAAAAAATGAATGGCCAATTTATTACAAAGAATAATACTGACGATTTAAATTACGATATTGAAAATGAACGTTTAATAAATCAGGATAAACAATTTGGATTAATTCGGCGAAACGGTAAGTTAGCCTATTTTGTTAGCCATCATATTCAAGACAGCGAGCAGAAGTTGGCGCCAAATGGTGTACTAATATTTATTAGGGAGCTAAAACAGGACTTTATTAAACGCTTAAATTTGATTTCCAAAGTGAGTTTCGAACTATATTCATATAATCAGAAAAGTTCGCCTGTTATAACACCTTTGTCTCAGTTTACTATCCAGGAACTAAGCAGCCAGTATGTGGCCAATCTGGTTAGCATAAAAGGACAAAGTATTGCGAAAATCAAAATCTATTACCCAGACTCCACTATTCCAAGTCCGCTCGATAGAACCTCCATCATTAGTATCTTGGTACTTATACTCTTACCAATCTCGATTACTATACTTGTGAATCATTTTTTCTTACTGCCGATAATTGAAATGTTTAATCAGATAGGAAAGATGAAAAAATTGGGAAATGTAAACCGTATTGTTCAGCAAAGCAATGTTGTAGAAATTGATGGCTTTATTAAAACATTTAATCACTTAGTAGATAAAATTAACCAACAGAAAGAAAAATTAATAGAGGACTCAATTACCGACGGTCTGACTCGAATTTACAACAGAAAGTACTTTGATCAGTCTTACGATAAAGTCTGGCGGGCTACAACAAGAAGCCATGACCCAATTAGTATAGTGATGTTGGATATTGATTACTTTAAAAAATATAACGACTACTATGGGCATATTCAAGGAGATGAGGTATTAATAGCAGTTGCCGAAACGTTGAACCAGGTAGCTCGTCGGGCGAATGATACTTTTGCTCGATACGGAGGAGAAGAGTTCGTATTACTATTCAAGCCAAAGAGTACAATTCTGTTAGAAGAAATGTTGGTTAAATTAACAGAAGCCGTTCGATTATTAGCAATTGAGCATAAGGAGTCTCAAGTCGCCAGCATTGTTACCGTTAGTTGTGGCGCATGCTTTATTGAACAAGGTGGGGGCTGGATGAAAGATAGAAAAGAAACTGCATTAAAAATTGCTGATGAAGCCCTTTATCGCGCTAAGAGCAATGGACGAAACCAGCATTCTTTCCAAGTTCTTATAATCAAAGAACTAAGTGGGGCAGAATCATGACTCTGACCCATTGGTAATACTAATTTAAGTTTAGTAAATAATTCAATTTTTAGGCTCAAATTCTTAAACAAATGGCTAGCCCAGACCCCTATACACTTTCTTCCTTTTCAATGGTTCTCGGTAACCAATATTTTTTCAAATTAACTGTAAGCAATGTGACAAAATTTGCCTTTGAGTTCCAACAAACCAAGCGACAGTTGATTGCACAAAAGAACCAATAGCCGTTATCAGTTGATTACTGTTTTGAACCTAAAAAGAACGCTAAGCCAGCTGAGTCAGCTTAAGAAATAGTTTCTGGTTATCAAAAAATAGAAGACACAATTTTATGGGTTCAAGAGTCTACCCACACTTGCCGCAAGGCAAGACTAACTAAATTAGGATAATTTAGTTAGTTTGAAAAACTATTCTGCAGACTCTTCGAACCTTAGATAGACTTCATGTTCTTTATAGATTTGTTCTAACACGCCATTGTTTTGAATTTCTAGTATCGCCTTATTCGCTTTATCTCGAATAGATTCATCTCTAAAAGCCATATGTGTAAATACATCAGACCAAAGCCAATGGATTTTAAAATCGTTTGCATTTACTCCTCTTTTTTTATACTTATTTTTACTTATGTCATATAAGAAAATGAATACATCACCAACTCGCACATCCTTTTTTCCCATTGCAACGAGTAAGGTAGTTTCACTTGGTTGACCATGCTCAGTATAGCTTTTATTTTCATATGCCATTTGCTTAAAATCTTCACCTAAAAGATCTATGGCCCCCTGATAGGCCGAAATAGATCTTTTTTTCAGATCTGAAACATTATTTATAATGAAGTTGTTTTCTTTTTTAGACACGGCAACATCCGTGTAACGAAACAGTGGTTCAGACAAGTAAGCATCAACGTTTGAGCCCGCAAAAATATTGCAAGCTACATCAATCCCTCCTCCCTTATTTATTTCGCGTAACAATTTACTATTACTCATAAAAGTAAATGTTGCATCATACTCTGGCATTAATTCAAATATTTTTTTGGTAATATCTAAAAACAGGCCGCGTTCACCGTTCTCAATAAAAAAAGGAGGAAAGTTTCCCACACCAACTCTTAGCTCCTGCTTAGCTAGTAAAAAAGGGTGAAATAACAACAATAGAACTAGCAGATAAGACTTGAAAAAAATAGACATAGGCGCATCGCTATATATTTAATTTGTGTAAATAAAAAGTGATATCTATCGATAGATTATAGGTTAGGATTCAATATAAGTACAAATACACAAAGCAACTTTCCACTCATACTATAAACCTGAAAAATGAGCACCGTTATTTATAGCAAAAAATGAAAACGCTCAAAAGTAGCATTAAAGTATGACCTCAGCGGTTACAAGCGGCAAAATAGAGACTTTAGTGCTAAACTCATCTTAGGGTTTTATATTCATTCCGTTCAAGTTAACGGTGTTTTTAAATTATTCTAAAGCCGGTATTTGTGTCTAACTCATCTTTTGTACCAATAAAAAACTCTATCACCACACAACTCTTAGTTGTGGTTTTCTCGTTGTATGTCATTTTTGCAATAACCGTTACCCTAACGCATATGATTGCGGAATATTACAATACAAAAAAAGGCGTAAAAGAAGATCTAATAACCTTTCAAGAAACCTTTGAGCAGGGACTAGCAACCCAAGTTTATAATTTTGATGATCAAGCAGTCAGCGGCATATTACGCGGAATGATCAAAATACCGGTAATTGAGGGAGTAACTGTTAATAATCTTGTGGGTGTAGAGTCTAGTATTGGTTTAGTCGTCGACGCTAAGGGAGCTGCGACCATTATCTCAGAAGATGGCAGCCACCAACCCAAAAAGAAAAGTCTATTTTTCTCACAATTAATAAGTCATGCATTTACTCTTTACCATATAGATGAAACGGGCAATAAACATGAAGCTGGTACTTGTGTAATTTATTCCAGTGAAAGCGTAGTTTTCATAAAAGTTCGTTATGGATTCATTTTCATTCTGGCAAATGCTGTGCTTAAAACCATCGCATTATGGTTAATTTTCTTATATATAGGGCAGAAGATATTAAGTCACCCACTTTCTGAACTGACTAGAAGAGTTAAAGAAATAGACTTGGATAGAGTGAAAGACCAAAACATTAGTATTAAAACCAAGGGGCGGAATGAACTTAAGATATTAGAAGAAGTTTTTAATTCCATGCTACAAAATCTAGACTCTGCTAGAGCCAAGCGTGACGAATTCGCACAAGGCTTAAAAGAAAATCAAGAGTGTTTAGAAAAAATGGTTGATGAACGAACTAATGAATTGTTAACCGCTAAATTACAACTAATAGAAACAGAAAAAATGGCAGCACTCGGCCAGCTAGTAATTGGGGTCGCTCACGAAATAAATACCCCCATGGGAATTTGCATTACCAGTACATCATTACTTCAGGATTTAACGCAAGAGTTAGAAAAAAACCATCAAAAAGACGCGATATCTAAGAAAGAATTTGAATGCTATTTATCAAAAAACAAAGAGATAACCGAGATTATAATGAATAATATCCGTCGTACTGCCAATCTGGCAGAACGGTTTCAAGGAGTAGCCATCAATCAGTCTGGTGAGCAAAAACAAATTTTCAAACTTAAACCCTACATTGACGACGTTTGCCTGAGTCTTTCGAGTAACCTGAAACAATACAATCATTGTATCGAAATAAGCTGCAATCAAGAGATTGAAGCTGAAGGCTATCCTATTGCTTTTACATTGGTCATAAGTAACTTAATCATGAATTCGATTACGCATGGATTCAAAGACAAAGAAGGAAAAAAAATCAATATTGAAGTAAATGAAAGTGAAGAAAATATCCTAATCATATATAAGGATAATGGCATTGGTATCGAGAAAGAAAATATCAGTAAACTATTTGAGCCATTTTTTACAACTAATATGGGGGGTAATTCTGGACTAGGTATGCACATTATATACAATATCATCACTCAACAATTTGAAGGTTATATTCAGTGTAAAAGTGAAGTAAATAAGGGTGTCATTTTTACAATATCAATTCCTCGTATTTCTACTAGAAAATAACGCTATCAAATGATCCCCCGTCAATATAGCGCTTAGTTTTTTACAGCTTTATAATTTAGAACTACACTTTTATATTCATAGCATTAAAGATTTATTTCCCAAGACATTAAAATTCCTATCAAGAATATCACCTTAGGAGGGGTTATGAAAAAACTCATCATCATTATATTTGGTTTGCTTTTTATGGCCAACATTTCCTTTGCCCGGCCGACAGTTGTCAAAATGTGTAGCGATCCATGGCCTCCTCTTAATGTTGGTAAAGTAGGTGAGATGGCAAAAGGGGGATATGCGGTAAAGACTCTGACAGAAGTATTTAAACGGCTGGATATCAAGTTGGAATTACCCATTAGACCATGGAAACAGTGTTTGAAATTGGTAGAACATGGGCAAATGGATGGGTTGCAGTCTTGCGTATACAGCAAAGTTCGAGCGCACTATCTTGATGTTACGGACCCTTGGGTAATAGGAAAAGGATCTTGGTATTATATGAAAGAAAAATTCCCCAATGGTTTTGAATGGGAAAGCTATGATGATTTTAAGGGCTATAAAGTGGTTGGATATGCGGGTTCGGCTTATGGTGAAGACGTAGATAATGCGGTTAAAAGAGGCGTTTTAAAATTGCATAGAGCAAAGAATGCAGAATCAGCAATCAAAGTACTAGCAGCCGGAGTACATGATTTCTATCTAGATTTTAATCTGACAGGAGACTATTTGTTTAAAAATGCAGGCTTAAAAGATAAGTATATGAGCCCGAAAAAATCACTCTATGTCAATTCTCAAAGGTTTTGTATCGGCAAGAAATCCCCTCTTCACGCCTTAATCCCTGAGATAAATGAAAAACTAAGTGAATTGAAGTCAGAAGGTTTTATTGAAAACATATTTAAAGGTAAGCCTTAAACCGGATATTATAAAAAACTGACTAAATGAAGGGTTGAGTGAGGAGCAATAAGGTTTGAGTAGTTTACAGCTTCTTTGATTCTATTTTTTAGTAGTCTGAAAACGCTCGAATTACTATCGATTAGTTGAAATAATGTCGATTAACATAAGATCAGATTAAGTGAAAATTACATGCGGGCCTACTTCTGCGACACAATTCTGGATAAGGCAATTTTCCATTAGCAAACATCAGATGATCAGGTTTTTGACGTGTTAAACAATACATATCAAACTACATTTGCCTATGATGTAGCTTGTGGTTATTAACGAATAACATACATTATTTTCCGTAGACATAAGTGTTTGCACAGTTGTCGCTAGATAGTATCTATCTGAGAGGCTTCAATTAGTGGTTTCTAAGCGTTACAGGTAAATACTAACAACCGCAGGCGCAATATTCCCCCCTCCCCTTTTATTGCCTTCTACTGATATTCAAAGATGTAGATTGCTTTTTTTTAGAGGGGGGAGGTTTTTCCTTTTGCCCAATTTTATTTAGAACTCTACTCGAAACAAACCACCACTAAAAAAGGAGGTTACGAGTAAATCCCCTTCCTTAAATAATGGTGCACCAGCAGGAGTGTCTGCCTGGTAAACAATACTACTTGGTATAACCGCCATTGGAACCGAGAAATAGAAACGTGCTGTTTTATTAAATTCAGCTGGCTTTAGAATCACAATAGACCCTGGAACTGATACCTTCGCGTAAGCGATATACCCACCATGAATGGCAAAATCATCGATTATTGCAAGGTCAGCACCATCGAAATGTAACTTTGTTTCACTTGCTGAAAAATCAGTATGAATTTTAGCCTTAATAATATCTGAGCCTCCTGCATAATAGAGTGTATCACCCTCTATTTGCACACCATTAGGAAAAAACTCACTCCCTGAAATCCATGTTTTGTGGCTAAAATCCAAGAAGCTAGAGTTACCATTGTCAGTAATTGAAACTTGTGAAATAGCATCTCTGTTAGGTGAAAGTGAAGCTTTACTGTTACTAATATACAGGTGACCGGCATCATCAACAGCCATGCCATTTGCCATAAACCAGTTAGGATCAAATGCGTTTTCTGCATCTTGTTGAGCAAAGTTACTGTCGGTCATACGCCCTGTTTTTATTAACTCCTTGTTTAACTCTGTGTTGACTTGAAATAACGAAATACTTTCTGCACCTAAATTCAGAAAACCATCTTCTTTGATACAAGCGGCATACAATAATGAAGCTTTCGCTGTCAAACCGGCAAAACGACAATCATCTCCAACTGTCGCATTGCTGATGATGCCATTCACTGTTCCATCGGTTGTTCCTTTAACGTATTGGGTATGGGCATAAGACCCGTCCGTATTTTTAGTAATTTCAAAAATCCAACTTTCTTTATCAGGATTTTCTCCAATTACAAACAAGCGTCCATCAGCCGTAAACGCACTGTTCTCTGTTGCCCCCATGTCTGTTTTCAAAACCGGCTCCGTTATTATGCATGCTTGTAATAAACTAACAAGCGTTACAAGTACTGGAAGTTTTATTAATTTTTTCATGTTTAATTACCTTTAATTGGGCAAAGCACCAGACTAAAAAGTCACTAAATTGCCATCATTTTTATTTTTGGTTCGTACGTTTATTTGTGAGACTTATTCAATATTTTTATTATTTTGTACATATTTTACCAACGAGGCGCAAATACGTAGATATTGTAGAAGCTATCATTCAGGCAATATCAAAACCCAATACTACTTGTAAGTTCTACATGATTAGTCTGTCAGAACAGAATTACTTTGTCTCCCGACAAATGGGGTATATTTTCCTATTTTTTGAGCCTATATCTGCAGTTTATAATAAAGCAATATTATGACAATTAGGCCAACAGAACTTCCTGAGAGTCATAAAAAGTAAATTCATTTCTAGACGCAATTACTCATGGATAGATACTTACGTAAATAATTACGATTTGGATAAAAAAAAATTAGGTTGGATTTTATATTTATATGGGGTGTTATTTAACGACCGGATGCAGCAGCTGAGCTTAAAAATAAAATTTAAATAATTTCTATTTTCAGTTGATCCAATTTATCACTTCTTACGTATATACATTCATTCAAATTAACATTGTTCATTTTGTTACGAACATATACCTAGCCAGCTGTCTAGTTGAGCCGGTTTTCTAAGCTAGAGAAAAGTGAGGGTTAATGAAAAAGCAAACAACACGTCGTAAATATCGATTTATCAAAGGGGCCCATGTTCTGATGATCTTTTGTTCAGCCAGCAGCTATGCAGGCGGAAAATTGATAGGGACAGCAGCCGTTAATTCAGTTGAAGGTAGTGCCGGTGGTGGAATCATCCCGTGGGCAGTACTTTCAGGGTATGCTACGGATGATGAGTGGGGATCTTCTGTGTTCACGTCCAACAGTAAACTTGACGACTATTCATTAAATACCATTGGGTTTGCTGTGAATTATCATGACAGGCTAGAACTGTCATTTTCTAGAATGACTTTCGGCATCAATGCCGGAGCTAAAGATATCCGAGTCAATGTAGCCGGAGCTAAAGTCAGATTATTTGGCGACGTCGTGTATACAGATATCCCTCAGGTTAGTTTAGGCATACAGCATAAAACCCTAGTTGATTTTGCTATACCCAGCAGCGTTGGTGCTAAGGATGATTCTGGAACCGACGTCTATTT
>Ga0209290_1000820_pt1 | contig 18984 bp, 18 predicted proteins | sample EN1Hudsemesocosm_2_FD_184632 | JGI IMG/M metagenome (GOLD analysis project Ga0209290, IMG submission 184632) | Methane-oxidizing microbial communities from mesocosms in the Hudson Canyon - EN10B Hudson Canyon (SPAdes) (version 2) | ecosystem: Environmental > Aquatic > Marine > Cold seeps... | reverse complement strand
TCCAGTTAGCCTGTGAAGAGTCAACCTAGGTGTTCCCAAAGATTGTGTCAAAGTGTGTGATTTTATTTCAATTGATGGTGTTGATGCTTTAATTGATGGTGTTGATGCTTTAATTGATGGTGTTGATACTTTAATTGATGGTGTTGATACTTTAATTGAGAGTGTTGATGCTTTAGATACAATTCTTTATTAACAGTTGCGATCGTTTCAAGTAGAATACCGCCTCCTTAATTATACCAATGTCCTTCAAGAGGTACGCCTTTATTATGTTGGAACTCCGAGGCGCTCCAGCTCTCTCTCCCTTCAGAAGCCAAAAACTGCTCGAAACTATCCAGGCAGTGATACCCGATGTTCAATCTATTTATGCAGAATTTATGCATTTTATAGATGTAGCGGACGATTTAAGTCCAGCTGAATTGAATGTTTTAAATAAATTATTGACCTATGGTCCTAGCACTCAGTCTGAGGCGGCTGATGGTGTTTTGTTTCTAGTTGTTCCGCGTCCCGGAACTATTTCACCTTGGTCAAGTAAAGCGACAGATATTGCGCATGGTTGCGGTTTGGGTAAGCTAAACCGAATCGAAAGAGGTATTGCTTATTATGTTCGCTCCGAGAATAAGCTTACACTAGAGCAGCGTCAGCTCTTGTCTGCAGAGTTTTATGATCGGATGACCGAAGCTGTTTTTCATGAAACGGCAGGTGCAGAACTATTATTTAGTCATGCAGAGCCGGAACCTTTGTCAACCGTCGATATACTTTCTTACGGTGTGAGTGCACTGGAAGAGGCAAATAAGCGTATCGGCTTAGCTTTAGCAGAAGATGAGATTGAATATTTAGTCAAATCGTTCTGTGAGTTGAAGCGGAATCCGACTGATGTTGAATTGATGATGTTTGCTCAGGCCAACTCAGAGCATTGTCGTCATAAAATATTCAATGCGTCTTGGGATATTGATGGTGAAGCCCAGCAGAAATCATTGTTTTCGATGATTCGAAATACCAATGAATTGAACTCAGAAGGTGTATTGTCTGCTTATGTTGATAATGCAGCTGTTATTGCTGGTTCAAATGGCAAGCGTTTCTATCCAAACCCTGAAACAGGTGAATATGAATCGAAAGAAGAACCGATTCATATTTTGATGAAAGTTGAGACGCATAACCATCCAACAGCCATTTCACCTTTTGCCGGCGCCTCGACAGGCTCTGGTGGTGAAATTCGAGACGAAGGTGCAACCGGTAAAGGCGCTAAACCAAAAGCAGGTTTGACCGGCTTTACTGTATCAAATCTTCGTATACCTGGTTTTGAACATTCTTGGGAAACCGACTTTGGTAAGCCTGATCGAATGACTTCAGCTTTGAATATTATGCTAGATGGTCCTTTAGGTGGTGCTGCATTTAATAATGAGTTTGGTCGCCCAAACCTATGTGGTTACTTCCGTACTTTCGAAGAGAAAGTTGCGGGTCCAAATGGTCAGGAAGTAAAGGGTTATCATAAGCCGATCATGATTGCCGGTGGTATGGGTAATATTAAAGAAGATCATGTATTAAAAGATGAGATAGATGTAGGGGCGAAGCTAATTGTGCTTGGCGGTCCTGCGATGCTTATCGGTTTAGGAGGAGGCGCAGCATCATCAATGGACTCTGGTACTAGCCATGAAGATCTTGATTTTGCATCTGTTCAACGGGAGAACCCAGAGATGGAGCGTCGATGCCAGGAAGTAATAGATCGTTGCTGGCAGCTAGATGACAAAAACCCAATCGCATTTATTCATGATGTAGGTGCGGGTGGTTTATCAAATGCCTTTCCAGAATTGGTAAAAGATGGTGGTCGTGGTGGTCGCTTTGATTTGAGAAAAATTCCAAATGACGAGCCTGGCATGGCGCCACATGAAATATGGTGCAATGAATCACAGGAACGTTACGTAATAGCTGTGCTTCCTAAAGATTTAGCTCGCTTTGAAGCGCTTTGTGAACGTGAACGTTGCCCTTACGCTGTTATCGGTGAAGCTTTGGAGGAGCATGAGTTAACACTGGAAGATCCTCAGTTTGATAATAAACCTGTCGATTTACCTATGTCGGTGCTGTTTGGTAAACCACCTAAAATGCATCGCTCGGTTGAGTCGGAAGCATTTACAAAACCCATGTTTGAATCAAGCCAGATTGATATTAAAGAAGCCGCTGAGAAAATACTGACATTGCCAAGTGTCGCGAGTAAGAGCTTCTTAATTACGATTGGTGATCGCTCTATTACGGGTATGGTAACGAGAGATCAAATGGTTGGTCCTTGGCAGGTTCCGGTAGCAGATGTTGCCGTTACTTCTGTTGACCTTGTAGGTTATGCCGGTGAAGCGATGGCGATGGGTGAGCGAACACCGCTTGCTAATATAGATGCCCCTGCTTCTGGTCGTATGGCTGTCGGTGAAGTAGTAACTAACATGGCGGCAGCATCTATCAGTAAAATTTCTGATATTAGACTATCAGCGAATTGGATGGCGGCAGCAGGCCACCCAGGCGAAGACGATAATTTGTACAAAACGGTTCATGCCGTTGGTATGGAGTTATGCCCTGAATTAGGTATTTCGATTCCGGTTGGTAAAGACTCCATGTCGATGAAAACCGTTTGGGAAGAAGGTCGAGAAACCAAGTCTGTGACATCTCCTTTGTCCTTGGTCATCACAGGTTTTGCTCCTGTTGCTGATGTTAAAAGAACACTGACACCTGAGTTGAAAACTGATCAAGGTGAAACGGACTTAATCCTGGTTGACTTGGCTAATGGCCAGAATCGCCTAGGCGGATCAGCATTGGCGCAAGTCTATAAGCAGGTCGGTGCTGTCACACCAGACGTTGATGATGCAGAAGATTTGAAAGCATTTTTTGCTGTGATTCAGGGGCTAAATGGTGACGATAAGTTACTTGCATATCATGATCGTTCTGATGGTGGACTCTTTACTACTTTGGTAGAAATGGCCTTTTCAGGGCATGTAGGTATCGATATTAAGCTGGATTTATTGGCTGAAGATAAGTCTCACTTTGCACGTGAACTCTTTAATGAGGAGCTTGGGGCTGTTATTCAGGTTAAACAAAATGACACCGAAGCTGTATTACAGCAGTTTACTGCGGCCGGTTTGGGTGAGCATACTTTAGTGATTGGTCAGCTTAATCGTGATGACACTATCCGCTTCACTTTTGATGATGAGCCTGTACTGGAAGAAGCGCGAAGCTATTATCAGCGAATTTGGGCTGAAACTAGTTATCGTATGCAATCCCTTCGTGACAACTCTGAATGTGCGCAAGAAGAGTTTGACGGTATTCTTGATGAAAAAGATCCAGGTTTGAATGTCAAACTCAGCTTTGATCCTCAGGAAAATATTGTGGCTCCTTATATCAATGCAGGCGCAAAGCCGCGTATTGCTGTATTAAGAGAGCAGGGCGTGAACGGGCAGGTTGAAATGGCTGCCGCATTCACCCGAGCTGGTTTCTCGGCAGTTGATGTTCATATGAGTGACCTGGTTGCAGGTCGACATAATCTAGAAAGCTTTAATTCGCTTGTAGCTTGTGGTGGATTTTCATATGGTGATGTGCTGGGTGCGGGCGAAGGTTGGGCTAAGTCTATTCTGTTTAACCCAAAAGTAAGAGAGCAGTTTGCAGCATTCTTTGAGAATGAAGACACCTTAGCATTAGGTGTTTGTAATGGTTGTCAGATGATGTCGAATCTTCGTGAGTTGATTCCGGGCTCAGAAAACTGGCCACATTTCGTTAGAAATCGCTCCGAGCAGTTTGAAGCGCGTGTTGCTTTATTAGATGTTCCTGCTTCCAAGTCCTTAATATTGAGTGGTATGGAAGGCTCTCGTTTACCTGTTGCTGTTGCGCATGGTGAAGGGCGTGCTGAGTTTTCTAATGACACTAAGTTACAAGCGTTGAAGCAAGCTGATCAACTGGCTTTACAGTACGTTGATAACTACGGGAAAATTGCCAATCGTTATCCGGCAAACCCAAATGGCTCACCAGATGGGCTTGCAGGTGTTTGTTCTGAGTCTGGGCGTGTCACTATTATGATGCCTCATCCTGAGCGTGTTTACCGTACGGTGCAGAATTCATGGCACCCTAGTGAGTGGGCTGATGATGCGCCTTGGTTACGCTTGTTTAGAAATGCGAGAAAGTGGTTTGTATAAACCATGTGTATAGATATCCTATGAGTGCTTTAAGTAGTCTTGTAGGGTTTGGTGCATTTGAGTTTATACGTTAGTTAGAATCCGTTACATGGATGTAACGGAATGTAAAAAACTGTAGTTATTTTGTTTCAGATGCGATGACATATAATCGTCGCTCAGAATTTAAATTGGCTAAAAAATGTTCATTATAATAACAATAAATTGACAGCGCTTCTTTTTGACAACTTTTTCCGATCTTTTTATACACATCTTTAGCTAGTCATTTTATTTGCAAGTATTTTTTTTATAAAAAACTGGTGTGCATTTTGTTGACATATATAAGTTATTGAAATTAAATGATTTTATTTCTTAGGTTAAAAAATTAGCAAATTGTCAGGAGTTCAGTGTTTACGCGCTTTCATGGCCTTTACCCAAAATCTTTCCCCAGACTTATCCACAGTTTTTGTGGGTAACTTGAATAAAAACCTAACGATCGTTTGAAACGCCAGTTCTAATGCCGCTTTTGGGGAAAGTGTGGGATGATCTATGTAAAGAAATAATGCCATTGAGGAAACCCGTTATGTATAAATTTTGTTTTTTTGTACCTGTTGATAGTGCTGAAAAAGTAAAGAGTGCGGTATTTTTGACAGGAGCTGGACAGATTGGAAATTATGATTGCTGCAGTTGGGAAACCTTAGGGTTTGGACAATTTCGACCAGGGTCAGGAAGTAAACCTTTTATAGGTAAACAGGGGGAGCTTGAAACTCTAGAGGAATTAAAAGTAGAGTTGGTTTGTAAGGGAGATGTCATTCACAAAGCTGTACTGGCTATGAAAGGTGCTCATCCCTACGAAGAGCCAGCTTACGATGTCGTTAAGCTTGAATCTTTTTAGCTTTAAATAAGAGTGATGAAAAGTGCTGGTGTGTCTTGGGTTTTTTTACGTCAATAAGCTACATTTATAGTTAATTTAATTTCGGGGAAAAATTATGTCTCTTCAATCCCAGTACAATATTACAGAGAAAACCATGGCGGCTTATTCTCCATTGGACCAGCTATCAGGCACCTATCTCAATGAGGTCCTTAAAAAAGCGAAAGTAGTGGTGTTTGATTCAGGGGATATTTTGTTTGAGAAAAATCATGATCTGGATTTTTACTATTACCTTTTAAAAGGCAAGCTTTCAATTAAAAAAGGAATTTTGCTTAGTAAAACGATTAAAGCTAAAAGTGATAAAGCTTTCCATCCTATTAATACTTTGATTCCAAGTGAGGCCACCGTTAAAGCCCAGACTGATGGGCATCTTCTTCTTATCGATCCTGAATTACTCGACCGGGCGCTTGCCTGGAGCGAATCTAATACACAGGGTGATGCTGATCAGTCGGCCAGTCAGGGGGCTGTAGCGAGCTCTGATCAACATTTTGATGAAGCGTATTTTGACTGGATGACAAGTCTGCTTGAATTTCCGCTATTTCTAAATTTACCGCCTGCTAATATCACGGAATTGTTTGAAAAGTTTGAGCGTATTGAGGTTGAAAGTGGTCAGGCTATTATTAAAGAGGGGGATGATGGGGATTATTTTTATTTACTGATAAGTGGTAGTGCGAAAGTGGCCGTAGGGGGGGGGGATACTATACTTGCTACGCTAAAGCCAGGCGCCTATTTTGGCGAAGATGCGCTCGTGTCTAGTACCGTTCGCTCAGCTTCCGTTACTATGAGTGACGCGGGTAGCTTAGCACGCTTGGATAAGGATTCATTTCAGAATCTTTTGCATAATCCTTTAGTTCGATATATTACTCGGCAAGACTATCAAGAAAAACTCGCTGACTCTGAGCATAGCGCTGCTTTATTGGATATTCGTTCGAGCTCTGAATTTGAGCATATACCTTTTCCGGATTGTCAGCATATACCTCTAAATGAGTTAAGGGCAAGTCTGGCGCTTTTGGATAAATCGCTTACTTACTATTTGACAGAAGAGGGTGGGCAGCGCAGTGATATTGCCGCACACATACTCTCACAAAATCAATTTGACGTTTTTGTATTGCGTGGTTGAAGGTTAAGGAGTTGAAGGTTAAGGAGTTGAAGGTTAAGGAGTTGAAGGTTAAGGAGTTGAAGGGTAAGGAGTTGAAGGGTAAGAAGTAAAAGCCTAAATAGTCTATTCCAAAACAATTACTTATCTAAGCTTGGCTATCTGCTAGAGTGGACGCTCATTTTGTGTGAATCAAGTTTGTATTGTCTTAGACTCACGCGCACTTAGTTTTATGTTATTCAGGCTTTATTAACTATCTGGTGAAATTATTTCTTTACAGCAATCGCCCCGTTTTAATGAACTCCTACTGATATTGGTTACCATAATCGCTGCAGCTGGCTGGGGCTTTTCTAAAAGTGCGCTGATTGACTTTCCGCCCTATATTTTTTTGGCTTTACGTTTTTCTTTGGCTGCCTTACTGCTTAGTTTATTTTGCTGGACTGATTTGAAAGCCTTGAATAAATTGCAATTTCTCAAGGCATTTTTAACAGGTGTGCTGCTTGGTCTGACTATGCTTGTCTGGATTATTGGTTTGGATCAAACAGATAGTGTCGGTGAAGGGGCTTTTATTGTTAGCTTGACGGTTGTAGTGGTTCCCATCATCGGTCGTTTGTTTTTTGCTGATAAGCTAAGTGTTAATCACGTCTTGGCTTTATTTCCAGCAGTCGCAGGTTTGTTTCTGTTGAGTTTACGTACCCAAGCTTCTGGGGAACATGTTTTTGTCTTAGAGTCGACTCATTTGCTGTTTGTTTGCTCGACTATTGGTTTTGCATTTCATGTCATCCTCACAAGCCGTTATGCTAAAAGTATTCCTACCTTACCTTTATCAACTGTTCAGCTTATTGCTATCGCTGTTGTGGCGACCGTAGCGGCACTTTTAACTGAGGGTTGGCCTAAAGAAGTTGGCACAATTTCATGGTTCTGGCTGGTCTGTAGTGCGGTGATAGCGACAAGTTTGCGTTTTAGTTTGCAAATAAAAGCAATGGCCCATCTGCAGCCTAGTCATTCTTCAATGATTTTTATGCTAGAGCCAGTTTGGACGAGCGTGTTGGGGGTTGTTTTCCTGCATGAATTGATGCTGAGCAATCAGGTCTGGGGTTGTGTTTTGATCTTTTGTTCATTATTGATTTATCGTTTATCTTCCTTGAAAGCGCTTAAGCGCATATTTCCTGGCTCAATGTATACTAAATGAAAAATTATATGCAAAATGAAGATTAAGTTTGCAGGCTGATTGGCGTCACGCGTAGTACTTCATCGATAGTTGTTTGGCCGTTGGCAATTTTGTTTGCACCGCTTAAGCGTAATGAATGCATGCCTTCTTTTATGGCTTGTTTGCGTATGTCTGAGACTTGCCCGTTCTCATGAATTTGCTCTTTGATAGGTTCAGATAAAGGCATGATTTCATAAACGCCTGCGCGGCCTCGATAACCGGTATTTCGACACTCTAAGCAGCCGACAGGTTTGTGTGCATTAGCGGGAAGAGGGGTTGTCCAGGGCTTGGTTATCATCTGCCAATCTTCTTGATCAATTTTGACTGGAGCTTTGCATGAAGGGCAAAGAGTTCTCACCAGTCGCTGGGCCATGACGCCTAATACGGTTGCTCTGATTAAATAAGGTGGTATGCCTAACTCCATTAATCTTGTGATGGCGCTAGGGGCGTCATTGGTATGTAAGGTTGAGAGAACTAGGTGCCCTGTTAGAGCTGCTTGTGTAGCCATTTCAGCGGTTTCAAGATCACGGATCTCACCGATCATGATGATGTCAGGATCTTGTCTCATAAGAGCCTTGATGCCTGTTGCAAAATCTAAGTCTATCGCGTGTTGTATCTGCATCTGGTTAAAGGCTGGCTCCACCATTTCTATTGGGTCTTCAATCGTACTCACATTCACTTCGGAGGTGGCTAAATCACGTAAGGTCGAGTAAAGCGTGGTGGTTTTACCTGAGCCCGTTGGGCCAGTGACTAAAATTATGCCGTTAGGTTGTTTGGTCATGGTTTCCCAGCGTCGTAAGTCTTCGCTGGAAAAGCCAAGATCTGAAAATGAGCATTGAAGTACTTCTGGGTCAAATACTCGCATTACCAATTTTTCGCCAAAAGCGGTTGGTAAGGTTGATAAACGAAGTTCAATTTCTTTTTCTAGTTTATTTCGTGTTTTGATGCGGCCGTCTTGTGGTTTTCGTTTTTCAGCAACATTAAGGCGTCCTAGAATTTTAAATCGACTGGTGACCGCAATGCCGACTTTGGCAGGGAACTCATAAACATTATGTAGTACGCCATCAATTCGGAAACGAACTTGAGCAATATCTCGACGAGGTTCTATGTGTATATCACTTGCGCGTTGATCAAAGGCATATTGAAGAAGCCAATCCACAATATTAACAATGTGCTGGTCATTTGCGTCAGGGTTTGACTGGCTTCCCAGTTCCAGCATTTGCTCAAAATTCTGGGTATAGCTTTGATCGCTCTCTATACCTGCTTTATTGACAGAGTGGGCAAGCTCATAGAATTCAATAGTGAATTTTCGCAAGTCTTCAGGGTTAACCAGTACGCGTCGGATGTCTTTTTTCAAAACATGTTTAAGGTCGCTTTCCCATGCATTGATAAAGGGCTGGGCACTGGCAATAACGACTTCATCTGTGTGTATTTCGACGGCTAGAATTTGATGTCGTTGGGCAAAAGCAAAAGACATGACTCCCGAAATTTTCTGTGAATCAATTTTTAAGGGGTCAATTTGGAAAAGGTCTTGCTTACTCCAGTCTGCAAGCCATTGAACTAAAAAGTTTAAGTTTAATGGCTTGCCGCTTTCAAGTTTTAGTTGTGCGTCAGATATCGTTTCAATCGGGTGTTGATTGGCTTGTTTTTGGCCTTTAGGTGTCTGTATTAAAGCATCTGCATTTTGTTTAGATATCTGCTTCTCCGCCAATAATTGAGAAACAATTTGAGTTAAAGTCAAAGGATCGGTGCTTGAAGGGGGAAAATGCATTGTTTATTACTCGTTAATAAGGCTGTTAAATACCGCGACCAAGGGAACGTTCCCACTTTATATAAAACATAGCAGACAAAAACATAATCACCGTAAGTGCGGTGATGAATAAATCAATATTTGCGCCACTTGAGAGAAATGCCTCAACAACAGACTGGGTAAAATAAAATAAGACGACAAAACAGAGCCAAATGTACGCGCGAAGATGATCTAGAAATAGGCCTGGCATAAGAATTAACAAAGGTATTAGTTTGACCGTTAATATAAATAGCGGCGAACTACCTTCAGGAATCATGCTAGGTAGACTGGTTATGATCATCATTAACAATAACAGCACGTAAGACCATAAGCTTAAGTTACGTGCGATATCATGCTTACTAGAACGAGTTGGTGTAGATAAATGAATGCGTGTCATTTTTATAAAAGACCCTTAACATTTTCTGGAGGGCGTCCTAATACAGCTTGGTCACCTTTTACAACAATCGGTCTTTCGATTAGTTTCGGGTATTGTGTCATTTTTTCAATCAAGTATTGTTCGCTTAAACTGGTGTCACTTAGCTTATTATCTTTATAATCCTGTTCACCTTTGCGCAGTAATTCGCGCGCTGAAATACCTAACTTTTTCAATAAAGCTGTGAGTGTTTCTGCTGTAGGTGTGCTTTCCAAATACAAAATAATCTCTGGTTGAATATTTTGTTCTTCGATTAGTGCGAGGGTTTGGCGAGATTTTGAGCAGCGTGGGTTATGGTAAATTTGTATGGTATCTGTCATTTTGTTTCTTCTTACGTCAGTGTGGTTGATCAACAAGGCGTATATTCTAACAGGAGTCTAGCTTGAGAATAAAAACTGTTTTTCTTTTAATTGCTTTAGTCGTATTGAGTGGCTGTTCTACATCGAAGTTTGAATTTTTGTCTGGGGAAGTTAAAACCTTGTCTGAATTTAACGGACAGTGGTTGCTTATAAATTATTGGGCTGTTTGGTGTAAACCTTGTATTAAAGAAATACCTGAGTTGAATGCGCTTAATAAAAGGCCAGAAGTGAGTGTGATTGGTTATGACTTTGATCAGGCTCTAGGGGGTGAGTTGATAAAGCAAGTGAAGAAAATGGGTATTCAATTTCCTATAGTGATGCAAGATCCTGCTGAGCTATTTGAGCAAACCACACCAAGTGCTTTGCCCGCAACGATGTTGATCAATCCTAAGGGGGATCTGGTAAGCTGGTTATACGGGCCACAAACGAAAGAGAGTATTGAGCGGGTAATCAGTGAGATGGAGTAGATACCTCTCTTCGCTTTAAATTAAAGTTCTGCTGCTTTTTGCAGAATTCTTTTAGGGCACTGATCCATTACGACTGTCATCCCTGAAGCTTGTGCTCGCTTAGCTGCCGTTTGATTCATTACGCCTATTTGCATCCATATTATTTTAGGCTGTTTTTCTAGCGTCAACTGACTGACCTCTTCGCATATGCTGCCTGCTGCTTCTGAGTTTCTGAATATTTCTACCATATCAACTGAAATAGGGATCTCGGCAATTGATGCATATACCTTCTCGCCTAATAAATTTTGTCCTGCCAATATTGGGTTTATAGGTATAACTCTGAAATTGTGTTCTTGGAGGAAGCTCATTACTTCATAGCTTGCTCTATGTGGTTTAGAGCTGGCGCCTACTAATGCTATCGTTTTGACTGTTTTCAGTAGGTCGAGAAAATAAGCGTCTGTTTGTTGCGAGTTGTTTAAGAGGGGGAATTGCATTTTTAATCAGCTGCGCTTAAATCGTGTAATACTTGTTGCTTTATAAGCGCTACTTCAGACGCGTCGAAATCAAAATTATACTGCTTTTTGATACCATGATCCGTGAGTGTGTAATGTTTATTCGCTGATATGCCTTGTTGGGCTAGGCAGCTTTTCACGCAGTGAAGCGCGCAACCATCCAGTGCAATTATCGTGCGCCCTGACTTAGCTAGCTTCACTAGGCTTTTTACATTTCCGCCAATGCCAGCAATACATGACATTTCTGCTTTTTGTTCTCGATTTAAATCAATAGCGACTTGGTTTGCGACTTGAGCGATGTTAGAACAGCCGGAGCAAGAGTAGATAAGTGGCAATTTATTCGTTGCTTCCAAAATGATACCTGCGTGAGCCTTAAAAGTTAAAAAATAATTATAGATTATTGTGACAGTATTTTGTGCCACAAAGTAAATTTCTATAGGTAGTTATTGATTTTTTGTGAGTAGTGCTCCAATGAAGATGTTGCAAGGATTAGGTGCTGATTCCTTATAAATTATGCCTAGATTTAAGTTAATTTATGCTACCATCTAGCACTACTCCAAATAGAGATTTCCAACCTTTCGCATTAAGACCGAGTTTTCTGAAATCATGCCTGCTAAATTTATTCACTTAAAAGTTCATACAGAATTTTCTCTTACTAACGGTTTAGTCAAAATTAAGCCGCTTGTTAAGCAAATGCTTGAAGAGCAGATGCCTGCGGTTGCGATTACTGATCAGTCCAACTTATGTGCCTTGGTGAAGTTTTATAGAGCGATGCGTGGCTCAGGTATCAAGCCTATTATAGGGGTGGATATTTGGTTGGAGAATGAAGCTGAGCCAGCTAACCCTAGTAGGCTTACTTTATTGGCTAAAAACAATGCCGGATATTTAAATATTACCGAACTTGTTTCTAAGGGTTTTACCGAGGGACAAACTTTTGGTAAAGCGATTATTAAGCAGGAGTGGTTGGTGGCTGCTTTTGATGGTGTGCTTGTTTTGTCGGGTGCTAAAGATGGTGAAGTGGGGCGGGCCTTGTTAGCTGGAAAGAGTGACCTTGCCGCTGAGCGAACTAAATTCTGGATGAGTGTTTTTCCTGATAGTTTTTATTTGGAGTTGCAGCGTACTAATCGGCCAAATGATGAAGAAGTGGTTCATTTAAGTGTCGAGTTGGCTCAATCCCTAAACTGTCCTGTCGTGGCCACGAATGATGTGCAATTTCTGTCATCATCAGATTTTGAAGCGCATGAGGCTCGGGTTTGTATTTCAGACAGTAATACTTTGGATAACCCTACGCGTGAGAAAAAATATAGCGATTCTCAATATTTAAAAACAGCAGACGAAATGCTTGAGCTGTTTGATGATATTCCTGAAGCCATTGAAAATACGATAGAAATTGCAAAGCGCTGTAATGTAGAAATGCGCTTGGGTGAGTACTTTCTTCCGCAGTACCCTATCCCTGAAGGTATGGGGATGGATCAGTTTTTCCGTGATTTGTGTCGTGATGGGCTTGAAGAGCGTTTAAAGGTGATTCACGCGGACTGTTCTGCGGATAAATTGGAAGAAGCGCGTAAGCCCTATTTTGACCGTCTCGTCTTTGAGTTGGATATTATTCTTCAGATGGGGTTTCCTGGCTACTTTTTGATCGTAATGGACTTTATTCAATGGGCGAAAAATCACGATATTCCTGTGGGGCCTGGTCGTGGGTCAGGTGCGGGTTCTCTCGTTGCTTACGTATTAAAAATTACCGACCTAGATCCACTCAAATATGATTTATTGTTCGAACGATTCTTGAATCCAGAGCGGGTATCAATGCCAGATTTTGATGTCGATTTCTGTATGGATGGTCGCGACAGGGTTATCTCCTATGTTGCCGATCATTATGGTCGGGAAGCGGTTTCCCAGATTATCACTTTTGGTACCATGGCTGCGAAGGCCGTGGTGCGAGATGTCGCGCGTGTCCAAGGTAAGTCATACGGTTTGGCGGATCGACTCTCGAAGATGATTCCTTTTGAAATTGGTATGACGCTCTCGAAAGCAGTTGAGCAAGAGCCTGCCTTAAAAGATTTTCTTGCTGATGATGAAGAAGCGCAAGAAATTTGGGGTATGGCGGTTCAGCTAGAGGGTATTACCCGTAACGTTGGTAAGCATGCGGGTGGTGTGGTTATCGCGCCAACTAAATTGACTGACTTCTCCGCGCTCTATTGTGACGAGGAAGGTGGCGGTCTCGTTACTCAGTTTGATAAAAATGATGTTGAAGACGCCGGTTTGGTTAAGTTTGACTTTTTGGGTCTTAGAACGTTAACCATCGTAGACTGGGCTTTGAAAATGATTAACCCACGGCGGATCGCTGAGGGTAAAGATGTAATCGATATTGATCATATTCCTTTAGATGACCCGGCATCATTTAGGTTGTTGAAGTCAGCTGAAACAACTGCGGTATTCCAGCTTGAATCGCGCGGCATGAAAGACCTGGTTCGACGTCTACAGCCTGATAATCTGGAAGATATGATCGCATTGGTGGCGCTCTTTCGTCCTGGTCCGCTTGAATCGGGCATGGTTGATGACTTTATCAATCGAAAGCATGGTCGCGCAGAGGTGGCTTATCCTCATCCTGATTTTCAGCATGAAAGTCTAAAGGAAGTATTAGAGCCCACCTACGGGGTTATCGTCTACCAAGAGCAGGTTATGCAAATAGCTCAGGTATTGGCAGGGTATACCTTGGGTGGTGCCGATATGCTTCGTCGTGCAATGGGTAAGAAAAAACCTGAAGAAATGGCCAAGCAGCGTGATACTTTCCGTGATGGTGCTGAGTCGATAGGGGTAGATCCTGAGCTGGCGATGAAAATTTTTGACCTGGTTGAAAAATTCGCCGGTTATGGTTTTAACAAATCACACTCTGCGGCTTATGCGGTTGTTTCATATCAGACGCTATGGCTAAAATGCCATTTCCCTTCCGAGTTTATGGCAGCTGTTCTGACAGCGGATATGCAGAATACCGATAAAGTGGTGACGCTGGTTGAAGAGTGTCGTCAAATGAAGCTTTCTTTGGTTTTACCTAATATTAATGTCAGTCAATATACTTTTACTGTCGATGACGATGCGCAAGTAGTTTATGGTTTAGGTGCCATTAAAGGGCTGGGTGAAGGTCCTGTTGATAGTGTCTTGGCTGCAAGGGAAGAGGGCGGTCCTTTCAAAAATCTGTTTGATTTTTGTGATCGCGTTGACCTTAAACGTGTAAATAAGCGTGCGCTTGAGGCTTTGATTCGTGGTGGCGCTATGGATGCTATAGGGCCAAGTCGTGCGCGTTTAATGGCGACAATTGAAGAGGCTGTGCAACGTGCTGGTCAGAATGCGCGAAATCAAAATGCCGGCATGATAGATATGTTTGGTGAGGTTGTGCCTGAAGACAATGAGGATGTTTATCAAAGTAGTGAGTCGGTTCGAGAGTGGAATGAAAAAGAACGGCTTTCTCAGGAAAAAGATACGCTAGGTTTATATTTAACGGGTCATCCTTTTGATGAGTATGAGAAAGAAGTGAGGCGGTTCTCACCCAACTCAATTTTGAATCTAAAGCCGAGTCGTAATAAGGTGAATGTTGTTGGTTTGATCATTGCCATTCGTTTGATGAAAAATAAGCGTGGCCAGACCATGTGTTTTATTACTTTGGATGATCGAAGTGCGCGAATTGAAGGGATGATGTTTTCGGATACTTATGATGAGTTTAAAGAGGCGATTGAAAAAGATCAGGTAGTTGTCGTTTCAGGTGTTATTAGTAATGATGACTATTCTGGAGGGATTAAATTTAGGGTTAATGCGATTCAGAGTATTGATCAGGCGCGAATAAACTTCGCTAAAAACTTATCAATATCAGTGAGTCAGAGTCAGTGTGATGAAGGTCTATTGAAGCAGGTAAAAGGCTTGCTAGAGCCTTATTGTGTTATGTCACGTTCTAGGAGTGTTAATGCTGCTCCTTTGAATGTTCCTTCAGTTGCGGGTGTCGCTATTCAACATGCAGATGTGGGTCATGAGCCTGATGCTGGATGTAAGGTTGTTGCTAAATACTTTCGGCAAGATGCAAGCGCGTTAATTGAATTTGGGCAGTCCTGGTCAGTTAAGCCTTCCGATGAATTAATTCAAGAGCTTAAGTATCTTTTAGGGGATGACCAGGTGGCTCTAGTTTATTAAGTCCGCGTATATTAATGCGGCATGTGTTGACTGAAGTGCATGACGGTGAGTTAGTTTTTTGTATTTTGAGTGAATTACATGTTGTTATGAGGTGGATTACCTTGATGAAATTAGCGACAATAGCAGCGCTGATAGCTTTCTAAAAAACATAAGATATTCATTAAACATAAGACTTCATATTATGAATTTATATTACCTTGATTTTGAACAGCCCATTGCTGAACTTGAAGAGAAAATTGAAGAGTTAAGGTTGGTTGGTTCTGATCAGGAATTAAATATTCAAGAAGTCATTGAACGGCTTGAGCTTGAATGTGAGATTCGAACCAAAGATATTTTTGCAGCTTTAAATGCTTGGGATATCGCACGGTTGGCGCGTCACCCTAAAAGGCCTTATACGCTAGATTATATCGATATGATTTTTACTGATTTTGATGAGCTTCATGGTGACCGGACCTACGCTGATGATCAGTCAATTATTGGTGGGATTGCGCGATTAGATGATCGTCCTGTTATGGTGATTGGTCATCAGAAAGGGCGTGAAGTGAAAGATAAAGTTAAACGCAATTTTGGTATGCCTAAACCGGAAGGTTATCGAAAAGCTTGCCGGTTAATGGAATTAGCTGAGCGATTTTCTTTGCCTATCGTTACTTTTATTGATACACCAGGGGCATACCCGGGTATTGGTGCTGAAGAGCGTGGGCAAAGTGAGGCGATTGCAGCTAGTTTGGCTGTGATGTCTCGCCTTAAAACGCCGATTATCACAACCGTAATAGGTGAGGGTGGATCAGGTGGTGCCTTAGCTATAGGTGTGTGTGATCATTTGAATATGCTTCAATATTCGACTTATGCAGTTATTTCCCCGGAGGGCTGTGCTTCTATTTTATGGAAGAGTGCTGAATATGCAGCTGATGCAGCTGAGGCAATGGGGGTGAGTGCTCAGCGTTTAAAAGAGTTGAACTTAGTTGATCATATCATTGATGAGCCTTTAGGTGGTGCTCATCGTAATATGCAAGAAACGGCGAATTCTTTAAAAACTGAATTGATACAAAACCTTGATCGATTAACCGCAATGGATACGGATGAGCTTGTTGAGCAGCGGTATAAACGACTAACGGCCTATGTCAAAGAATGATACATCATTGGATGATGCGCTAACTAAGTCAGGATTGCTTAATTCTGACATTCAATATGCGCTTGATGCCATTCCTAATAGTGAGCATTACTTAATTGCACTGAGCGGTGGCTTAGATTCTGTTGCACTTTTACAATTTGTCGTTCCTTTTTTACTTCATCAATGTAAGTCAGTTGAGGTTGTGCATGTCCATCACGGCTTAAGTGAGAATGCCGACGAATGGGCAGCTCACTGTCAGATGCTTTGTGAGCAGGTGCAGGTGCGTTGTCATATTGAGTGTGTTTCTGTTATATCGGCTGGTGAAGGTATAGAGTCTGCGGCAAGAAAGGCTAGATATCAGGCTTTTAGAAAGTATATGAGAGTAGGAGCTATTTTGCTTCAGGGTCATCATATGAATGACCAGGCCGAGACTGTTCTAATGCGTATGATGCGTGGGGCTGGGCCTGAAGGTTTGTCCGGGATTCCTCGGATGAGGGCATTTGCAGAAGGTTATGTTTTTCGGCCGTGGCTGAGTTTGTCACGTGAGTTACTTGAAAGTGAGATGGCAAAGCAGTCACTTTCATGGATTGAAGATGAAAGTAATGCTGATTTATCTTTTGATAGAAACTTTATTCGGCATGAGATATTGCCCCGTTTGCTAAGTCGACACTCAAATAGTCTTCAGGCTTTGGCTCATGTGGCGGGTAGGGCGAAAGACGCTCAGAGTTTCATGGTTTCTTGGTGTCAGCAGCAGATGCCGAGTCTTATGAGTAATCAGTATGCTGATGAACAAGCAATTAATTTATCGGTTTTAGTAACTTATAATGATCAAGAGCAGCGCCTATTGCTCAGGTATTGGCTTGATCTTTTCAAGGTAAATCATCCAGCTGAAAAAATATTTAGTCGTGTTTGGTCAGAGATTATTGATGCAAAGAGTGATGCGCAGCCTGAGGTTAGATGGCAAAGTTATCGAATTAGACGTTTTAATGGTTGTTTGTTTTTTTTAGATGCTGTTCAAGTAAATAAAGACATGTTTGATTTACCGGTAGATCTGCAATCAGGCAAATTGCCATATAAATGTGTTTTACCTGTTGGTACCTTATTTATAGATGTGGTGGATTGGGATGATAGTCATTTTCAAGCCGCTAAGCCTTCTGTAGGGTGTGTTTGTTTCGTAAGGCCTCCCGCTGTTGATGAAATTGCGGTCGTGCGTTCTCGTCTAGGGGGTGAAGCAATTACCTTGCAGGGGAATGAACATGCCACATCTTTAAAGAAAGTGATGCAGTCACATAAAGTGCTTCCATGGAAGAGAGCGCGCTTACCTTTGCTGTTTTATAATAACACTTTAGTTTATAGCGCGATGGCTTTGGTGGGCGATGCTTTTGCTCCGGTTATGGGCGAGCAGGCCTTAAAGTTAAGTTATACTGAGTCAACTGCATAAGAAACTTGCATATTCTTGCTTTTATCTCTAAAATTCCTCGCTCTAAAATCTGCGAGAGATTTGTAAATTTCTGTTGAAATGTTGCTGGTCTATCTCGTGTAACTGTAACTCCTTGCTTTTTAGGCTGATTATTAAAGTCACTAAAAAGCTACAATCCAAAGGGAGAATATATGCGTCATTACGAAATCGTATTCTTGGTGCACCCTGATCAAAGTGAACAGGTTCCAGGAATGATCGAAAGATACACTGGTCTAATTAACGATGGCGGTGGTCAAATTCACCGACTAGAAGACTGGGGTCGTCGCCACTTGGCTTACCCAATCAATAAAATCCATAAAGCACACTACATTTTGATGAATATCGAATGTGGCGGTGATGTTTTGGATGAATTATCACATAACTTCCGTTTTAACGATGCCATCATTCGTGATTTGGTTATTCGTCAGAAGGAAGCGATTACTGAAGAGTCTCCTATCAAGACTGCTCAATCTAGAGACGATCGTCGCTCAGCGCCAAAGCGTACTGAAAGACCTTCTGAAGAGAGTGTTGCAGAAGAAAATGTAGAAGTTGAAGCAGCCGCTGATGACAGCGAAGCAGCAACTGAAGAGTAATTATTTGATTTAGGAGAAGACTATGTCTCGCTTTTTTCGTCGTCGTAAGTTTTGTCGTTTCACCTCTGAAGGTGTTAAGCAAATCGACTATAAAGACCTTGAAACCTTAAAAGGTTACATTACAGAAACAGGTAAAATTGTACCTAGTCGTATTACAGGTACTAAAGCAAAATATCAGCGTCAACTAGCAACTGCTATCAAACGTGCGCGTTATTTAGCTATTTTACCGTACACAGATAATCATCACGAATAAGCGATGATTTATCTATAGATCGCTTGGCGATCTAATAGGCTAAATAAATTTAGTTGTAAGCAAGTTTTAAAAGAAATTTAGTAGTAAGTAAACACTGAAATAAGAGAGTTTCCTGATGCATGAGTTAGCAAAATTTGCCATGCGAGGGCCTAGGCAAGCAGTAATGTTGGCAGGTATTAGTGTGCTAATCCCCATGATGTTCTGGGTTGGTGCGGCGATTATCGGTCTCACTACTTTGCGTAAAGGTTCAGGTCAGGGCTTTGTTATTTTTGCTTGGGCTTCAATTCCAGCATTGGGATGGTGGTTCAGTATGCAAGATCCTGGAGCGCTAATAGTACTGTTTTCTGCTTGGCTTATGTCTAGCGTTTTACGGTACTCGGTTTCTTGGCAGCTTACTTTGGTTACGGGTGGTGTAATTAGCTTGGCAACAGGCATTTTGGCACCGTTTATTATGCCCGAATTGAT
>Ga0209290_1000819_pt1 | contig 18998 bp, 18 predicted proteins | sample EN1Hudsemesocosm_2_FD_184632 | JGI IMG/M metagenome (GOLD analysis project Ga0209290, IMG submission 184632) | Methane-oxidizing microbial communities from mesocosms in the Hudson Canyon - EN10B Hudson Canyon (SPAdes) (version 2) | ecosystem: Environmental > Aquatic > Marine > Cold seeps... | reverse complement strand
CAGGTGCTAGCTTTTCAGACATTGGTTTTCAGCATCGGTTTTTGACATCATATTTCAGACATCGACTTTCAGGCATTGGCTTTACAGAGACCAGCTTATGGGCGATAAAACAGTAAATTAGCCAGGTCGATCAACATCTATCAGACCATTTCGCACGGCGAGCAAAGTAAGCTCTACATCACTGGTAATATCAAGCTTTTCAAATATCCGATAGCGATAGCTATTGACTGTTTTAGGGCTTAGACAAAGCTTGTCAGAAATACTCTGAACCTTTTGGCAGTCCATGATCATCATGGCAATTTGCAGCTCTCTTTCAGAAAGAATATCAAAGGGAGACTCATTCGGTTTACTCAAAGCCATCATCTGAGCAATATCAGAGCTAATGTAGCGTTCACCGACATAAACTTGTTTTATCGCACGGATCATTTCAGAAATATGGCTTTTTTTAGACACGTAGGCGGAGGCACCAGAATCCATTACATGCGCGGGGTATGGGTCATCAATGCAGGAGGTCACAACCACAACCTTAGTCGCTTCGTTTTGACGTTTAATTCGGCGCGTGGCCTCTAACCCCCCAATACCGGGCATTTTAATATCCATTAAAACAACATCAGGTGAATGCTCACGAATTTGGGCTAACGCTTCTTCACCTGAACAGGCTTCACCTACAACCTCTATTGAACCATCATCTAACAACATTCTTGCCAGACCAGCTCGAATTAGGTCATGATCATCAACCACTAAAACTTTTATCAATTCAAACCCCGCCCCATTTAAGACCTCTATTTGTAGAGATAACTCTCAAGATCCTGCTCTGGTAAATAATGAATTAAGGATACTGAGGAATAGATTATACGGCAATCGATTCAAATTTATGCGATGATTTTTCTAGTTTTTGTTTGAAGCCTTGATCAGCTAGCCACTGACTAGATTCGATGGAGCTATGGCAAACAGCTGTATTATAAGGATGATTGACTTTAAAAATCTCTTCAAACTGATAAAGCAGATGACTACGATTTTTAGAACTAATAATGACAGAAATTGCTTTCATACCCTTAATATACGACCAGGCATTCAGCGCTTTTAAGGTTTCAATTTGAAAAGACTCGGAAAGCAGCATATCGAGGCCCTGTAGATTGATAACACACGCCCATTCCCGGGTAAAATAACGGTGAACCAAACGTTTATAGTCAGCAACATACTCAAGTGTTTGTTGTTCGTTCCAAGTACCGAACAAGTCGATCGTAAGAATATCGTGCTCAGGGTGGATGATAAAATTCCGCCCCTCATCCATATTCTTACTTTCTAGTGAGATTTCCAAATCCATACGATATGTCTCAAATAAAATACGTTTGTCTTATTTCATATATATCAAGTATAGGCCAAAAGTGTAATAGTGATTTATCGATTTGTGTACTTTCGTATCCAAAAGTACGACCTACGCCATAAAACGTAATATTTGTATCAAACCTTAAAAATATTTAACCAATTCTAGTTGAATATAGTCGTCATCTCGGAGTAAAACAGTTTTCTTAGCACCGCCAGACTCAGCACCCTGAAATGCACGTACTTCTATATTTAACTTCAAGTCATTTGCTAAACGCTTATTCGCTTCAACCGAGTACATCATTTCTTCTGTTTTAGGGTCGTAGATCATTCCTGCCAATATTTCGGAAGAGTCCTCATCATTGAAAGCATAGCGCCAGCCGGCAAACACATCGCGCTCTAAGTTATGTGGCGCAAGCTCTTTTCTATCATCAAATAAATACTCCAATATCCAGCCCAAATCAGCACTACTTTCAAAAATACCAACTTGGGTGAATTCAAAGCCGAAAACAGCTGCACTATAACGTTCGCTGACGCCCGCCGCGCTTTGCGTGCCTGAATTGGTAACCCCCTCAAATTTCAGTAACCATTCATCATATATGTACTGAAGTTCTAAGCCGGTCTGATCCACGATCGCATAATAAGGGTTGAGTTTAGGGTTTGTCATACTCCCGTTTGGCTTAAAAGAGGGATCTCTACTGGTTCCAGAAAAGTGAGAGATTGCGAAATCCAGATCGCCCACGTAATGAGAGTAGCGCACCGCAAAATCACTATGCCATTGTTCAGCGCTCGATTCGTACTGAGCATTGTCAGTATCTACGATTAGCGGAAAAGCCAAAAATCGACCATCTTGACCGGCAAATGTTCTTTCCCTGAAATAAGGCAACCAAAATAAGTCTATCGTTCCCCAGTCCTGCTCAATTGAAAATTTTGTCATCAGCTGGCCAAGCTTATCTTCGCCATCAAGGTTTTCGACGGTATCACTCTGGTTGATCACATCAACTAAATGACGTGATTCAGTGACTCCCCAAAATACTTTACTGACACCCGCCTTTAATTCCCATGAACTACCAACATGCGTCCAAGACGCTTCTCTTACATCAAAATGGCTACGCTCTTTATCCTGCTGGTCATAACGGCCGAACAACTTAAGTTGAAAGTCATCGTCATCAAAAGAGTATGCGGTTTCAAGCTCAAGTCTCAGTGAAGGCTGTAATTTATCCTGCTCAGCTAAACCCTCTTCTAGGAAGTAACGTGCCTCAAGCCCGATCTCAGCATCTATACCATCAAAATTACCCGCAACCAAATTGCCTGCAAGAGTTGAAAGTGTGAATGCACATAAATATTTAAATTTTGAAAACACAGGCAAAATGACTCTCCAGAGTATATTCATTATCTTCTATAGAATAAAAAATTTCGTTAATAGTAAATTCCTGAAGTGAATCATGCAGCGCTTAAGGACAGCTTTCAATAAATTAAATGGAAAAGATTTTCCCAAAACATTTACAAAAGACAAAACACTGTATACATTTACAGGTACTGGACATCTAAACAGATGACAAGAATACTATTAGCTTTCGTATTAAGTACTACCACGCTGGCCTCTTCACTATAAAACCAGCATTGATAACAGATATAGACTGAAGCCGATAGCTAAATAATAAATGTTAATAATGGAATGCCAGCATGCTCAAACTGACAAAGCGACAAAGTGAAGTGCTTGATGTGATCAAGCAAAATATTGATGAAACAGGGTATCCGCCAACAAGAGCCGAAATCGCACTTGCACTAGGCTTTCGCTCGGCCAATGCCGCTGAAGACCATATTAAGGCGCTGGCCAAAAAAGGCGCGATTGAGATAGTACCGGGTGCGAGCCGAGGTATTAAACTGCCTCAAGATGATACACCTGAAGGCCTCCCTATCATCGGCCAAGTCGCAGCAGGCAACCCTATTCTGGGTGAAGAAAATATTGAAGATTACTGCACGCTTGCCCCTGAGTTTTTTTCGCCCTCCGCTGACTACTTACTACGCGTAAAAGGGGAAAGCATGAAGGACATCGGTATTTTAGATGGCGACCTGCTTGCCGTACATAGAACAGAAACAGCAAGAAACGGACAAATTGTAGTGGCCAGAATCGGTGATGAGGTCACGGTAAAGAGACTGAATAAGCAAAAACATATTGTTGAGCTTCAGGCTGAAAATGAAGAATTTGATTCTATTATCGTAGATTTGCGTGAACAGGATTTATTTATCGAAGGCTTAGGCGTTGGCGTCATTCGTAAGGAGAGTTTACAATGAAACAGCTATCTATTTATGAAGCAGATTACCTTGAAAGTTTAAGTATTAGTAACCTAAACCCACAACACATTGCGCCAGCATTGCCTTTTCAAACTAAAGATTCTGCCCCAAATAAGCAGAACCCTAGCACAGAAACGTCTACTCCCAACATCTCTGTGCCAGTTAATAAAGCTAATGTCACCGAGATCATTATTGCCAAAGATAAAGCAGACAGCATTCAATTATTATTACCCATGCTAACCTGCTTAAATCAGGAAAAAAGATGGCTGGCCTGGATTGACCCGCCTATTCAGCTATTAAAGAAGTGGCGTGAAACTCATAACGAACTTGCCATGGAAGAAATTATGATCTTAAGGTCTAGTGAAACCAACTCGGCCTATGAGTTAAGTAAAAAGGCACTCGAAGCGGGTACCTGTCACGCCGTTATTGCTTGGACAAAAGCTTTAAACAATGAAGAATTTAACCAGTTAGAGCAAGCATCATCTAACGGTAATAGCCATGGGATCATTCTTCGTTCCCGCTAAATTATACTCACTTAGCGCATATATAAAAGTAGCGCACGCATTAAAGTAACGAGAGTAATACAGTATCGAGTGTAAATGGGATAGTCCGTCTCAATTACGCTTGATACATACGACAGGCCATCGCCCCTCCCCCCATTCTTCACCAACACCTTTATGGTACGGTCTTAGCCAATTTTAATCGAACACCCAAAATCTCTCCAGGCATTATAGTTACCACTTCGCCAGATTTTGACTCATATTTTGTCTTGATATAAACAGCCTTAAACAGTAATATTCAGTTTCGTGACCGCCAGTCATATTTTATTTCAAGTTTTAGCTCTTTCCCACCTCCTCTTTTTGCACTGGAGCTAAAACGTTAATGAAAATATATAATTTGTATTAACGTATTGATAATTAGCAGGCCCTTTATGATAGAACGTATTAGCCACTTTATAATTCACCAAAAGTTACTAATCATACTGACATCATTGCTGATAGTAATTGCAGCGTCCTCAGGTTTATCTAAAACTAAGTTCAGTTCTGATTACCGTATATACTTCAGCGACGACAACCCGCATTTACAAGCCTACGAAGACCTTCAGGCTACCTTTACCAAAAGCGACAATGTGATGTTCGTACTGGCCCCTAAAAGTGGGCAGGTTTTCACCCCTCAAAACCTTGCTATTGTCGAACAACTAACTGAAATGGCCTGGCAACTTCCTTATTCGATACGTGTAGACTCTGTCACCAACTATCAACACACGACCGTAGAAGAAGATGATCTCCTGGTAGACAATTTAATCACTGACGCATTAACTAAGTCAGTTACAGAATTGGACCATGCAAAGCAGATTGCGTTAAATGAACCGTCTATCTCGGGGCGCCTAATCTCCAAAAAAGCTGATGTTACTGCTGTAAACGTATCAATGGAGTTACCGGGCATCAACCCGAATGAAACACCTGAAGCTTCACAAGCTGCCTATAAAATACAAACATACCTAGAAAACAAATATCCTGAAATCGAAGTCTATGTCACGGGTCAAATTATCACAGACAATGCTTTTAAAGACGCAGCGATTTATGACTTAACACATATTGTGCCTTTAGCGTTTTTAATCGCTATAGCGTGTATTGCAGCTTACATGTTTGTAGCGAGTGGCAGCGTTATTACATTGTTATCGGGTACATTTTCTATATTCATAGTGATCCTGACCTCAATATTATTTGCTCAAGGTATCTCAGCTTGGCTAGGCATAGACATAACCACAGCTTCAGCTAATGCCCCTACGATGATACTCACACTGGCGGTCGCCGATTCTATTCATATTCTGGCGTCGTTCTTTCAGCAAATGCAATCTGGAAAGAATAAAACATCTGCGATTATTGAAAGTTTACGAATTAACCAGCAACCGGTATTCCTCACCAGTGTCACCACCGTCATAGGTTTTTTATCGCTTAACTTCAGTGACTCCCCGCCCTTTAGAGACTTAGGTAACATCGTTGCCATCGGCGTTATTGGCGCTTGGTTATTCTCAGTTATTCTATTGCCAGCACTTGTAATGTCATTACCCTTCCGTGTAAAGCAACGAGCTGAAGAAGACAATAACTGGACGCACCACCTTTCTAACTGGGTCATTAAAAAAGCTAAACCTGTTTTATTATTCGGCATCGTCATTATGGCAGGCTGCATTTCTTTCTTACCAAATAATGAACTAAACGATGTGTGGATAGAATACTTTGATACATCAATGCGCCAAAGACAGTCTGCTGACTTTACACGTGAACGCTTAACCGGACTTGGTAATATTTCGTTTATAGTGGAAGCAGGAGAAGACGGCGGCATTAGTAAGCCTGAGTATTTAAGAGGTTTAGAGAAAGCCGCTGACTGGTTACGCCAACAACCCGAAATTCAACATGTATCGACCTTCACTGATGTTATGAAGCGTTTGAATAAAAACATGTATGGCGACACTGAAGAAGCGTATAAACTGCCTGAAAATTCAGAGCTCGCGTCTCAGTATCTGTTACTTTATGAAATGTCGCTACCTTATGGTCTAGACCTCAACAACCAGGTTGATATCAATAAATCAAAAACCAGACTCACCGGTTCTTTAGCCAGCATATCTACAGCCCAGTTACTCGCGTTACAAGATCGAGCGGTTGTTTGGTTTAGAGAAAACATCCCTGCTATTAAATTTTCACACGGAGCGAGCAGTGACATCATGTTCGCACATATAGGTCAAAGCAACATTCGCTCGATGCTTAAAGGTACCTTTATCGCGCTACTTATCATTTCTGTCGTACTGGCTATTAGTCTAAAGTCTGCGTATTACGGCACGATCAGTTTACTTCCAAACTTATTACCTGCCTTAGTTGCATTTGGTATTTGGGGTATTCTCGTCGCCCAAATAGGCATTGGACTTTCAGTGGTATTTGGTATGACCCTGGGTATTGTTGTCGATTATACGGTTCATTTTTTGAGTAAATTCTTGCGCGCTAAGCGAGAAAACAACTTATCTACCGAGGATGCGATTCGCTACGCGTTCAGCACGGTGGGCGTTGCCTTACTGGTCACTACTTTCATTCTTTTTGCCAACTTTGCAGTCTTAGCTATTTCTGACTTTTCTATGAATGCGGATATGGGTTTAATGACAGCGGTAACCATTGTGGTTGCACTACTGGTTGATTTCTTTTTTCTGCCACCGCTACTTTTATTTCTGGTCGGCAATAAGAGAAACGCAAAACGTACCTCAACATACGGCAACATCGCAAGGCAGGAAAGTAGGCAAATACCTTCGCTTCCTGATGAAGTTATCACGCACAAAATCACCAACTCTAGCCCGCCAACTAAAAGGAAAGAGGCACCTATAAGTGCATAATTCATTAAAGCAAAAAACACTTTCCCAAGATTATGGTCGAATTTAACTGGGTAAAAATGCTAAATTGTTTTCTGGAAACTGTATGAACAAAACACATTGTTTTGATAAAACTGATTACACGTATTTATAACGACAATTTATAACGACAACTTGACTGATAATAACTGGAGAACCCATCAATGCTACGTCATATTAATTCCACCAAACTGATAGCACCACTATCTGTGCTATCACTTGCTTTATTCTCACTAGCATCACCTTTATCTCTTGCCCAAACAGCTCAGGAAAAAGGCCTAGCGATCGCCATTGAGACAGATAAGCGTAATACAGGCTGGCAGGATACTACTGCAGATATGACCATGACATTACGCAATAAACGTGGCGAAGAGAGTGTTCGCACCCTTCGCGTAAAAAGCCTTGAGGTCGTTGATGATGGTGATAAGAGTATGACCATATTTGATGAGCCCAAAGATGTTCGTGGTACCGCCCTGCTTACTTTTTCACACAAAACAGATTCTGATGATCAATGGCTATTTTTACCCGCATTAAAGCGCGTTAAGCGTATTGCTTCAAAAAATAAGTCTGGGCCATTTATGGGAAGTGAATTTGCTTTTGAAGACCTGAGTTCTCAGGAAGTTGAAAAATACACTTATGAGCATATAAAAGATGAAGCATGTGGAAATGAAACTTGTTTTGTATTGAAGCGCGTCCCTACCGACAAAAATTCGGGTTATACCAGCCAGATCGCCTGGGTTGATCAAAGTGAGTATCGAATTCAAAAGATTGAATTTTATGACCGTAAAAAATCACTATTAAAAACACTCAATTCAAGTGAGTACCAGCAATATCTTGGTGAATTTTGGCGACCAGGCAAAATGGCCATGCAAAACCATCAAACAGGTAAAAGTACTGACCTAGTATGGAGCCAGTATAAGTTCAAAACCGGCCTAGAAGATGGCGACTTCACCAAAAATAGCTTGAAGCGTGCGAGGTAACCTTAACTAAGCCAGCCTAAAAAGCACCCTAGATGCCCACTAAATCACATATACAACTGGTTTCTTGGGCATTTTTTATGGTTACCTATAAAAAATTATCGCCGCAAAAAAAACAGCCAGCTATACTGTCTCAAATAAACGATAAAAATTAATATTCACTCCTTATTCAACACAGTTAAAAGGCAGCACTTCGACTATGCAATCTTTCCAAGCTCCAAACAGAATTCTAATGGGCCCAGGCCCTTCCGATGTTTCTGAACGCGTATTAAAGGCATTATCACAGCAAACCGTTGGGCACCTTGACCCTACGTTTGTTTCTTTGATGGATGAAATTAAAACTTTATTGCAGTATGCATTTCAAACCAAGAATGAGCTAACTATTCCGGTTTCGGCACCGGGCTCATCGGGTATGGAAACCTGTTTCATGAATTTGGTCGAACCCGGCGATAAAGTACTGATCTGTATCAATGGTGTATTTGGCATGCGCATGAAAGAAGTTGCAATTCGCGCGGGTGCGCTAGTTGAAACGGTTGAATTTGAATGGGGAGAAGCCGTTGATCCTGTTCGAGTAAATGAAGTACTTGCCGCTCAAAGCGACATCAAGATTCTTGCATTCGTACACGCTGAAACATCTACCGGCGTCAGTACCGATGCCAAAGCTCTTTGTGCTATCGCACAAGAACATAACTGTCTTTCTATCGTTGATGCTGTCACCTCTTTAGGAGGTACTGAATTACGCGTAGACGACTGGGGCATTGACGCTATTTATTCAGGCACGCAAAAGTGCCTTTCCTGTATCCCAGGTCTTTCTCCGGTTAGCTTCAGCGCTAAAGCGGTTGAAAAAATAAAACAACGCACGACCAAAAACTTTAGCTGGTTCCTCGATCTAACTTTGGTAATGGATTACTGGGGTGAAGGCGCTAAACGTACTTATCACCATACCGCGCCGGTTAATAGTCTTTACGCCTTGCATGAATCTTTATTGATACTAAAAGAAGAAGGCTTAGAAGCTGCATGGGAAAGACACGCTTTGCATAACAAAGCATTGGTTGCAGGCCTAGATGCGCTGGGTGTTGATATGTTGGTCGATGCTGACATTCGTTTGCCTCAGCTTAACGCTGTTAAAATTCCCGAAGGCGTTAACGATGCAGAAGTGCGCTCTACCCTGCTACAACAATATGACCTTGAGATCGGCGCTGGCTTAGGCAAATTTGCAGGTAATGCATGGCGTATTGGACTTATGGGTAACGGCTGCAGTAAGAAAAACGTACTGTTCTGCTTAAGCTCGCTCGGTGCAGTACTAAATGAAAAAGGTCATGACTGTGATACCGACAAAGCGATCGCACTCGCAGAACAAGTATACGGTTAAACACGATTTTCTTTAGACAAGCGGAGAGATAAATGAGCACTAAGACCCTGCTAATTATCTCTCACGCACCTTCCCCAAATACTCTCCGACTTTTAGAAGCCCTTAATACCGGTGCATTGGAGCAAGAGCTCACACAAACACAAATTAAATGCTTGGCACCGCTCGAAACTAATCCTGAAGATATCCTTAAGGCCGATGCCGTTATCTTAGGCACCACCGAGAATTTAGGTTACATGAGTGGTTTGATGAAAGACGTGTTCGATCGTTGCTATTACGAATGCTTAGAACAAACACAAGGCCTTCCTTGTGCCGCCTATATAAGAGCAGGCCATGATGGCACTGGCACTTTAAATGCACTTAAAACCATCACCACGGGTTTGAAATGGCGCTGGGTTCAGGAACCCTTGATTTTACGCGGTGAATATAAACCTGAGTTTGAAGATGCATGTCAGGACCTAGGTGCAGCAATGGTTTGCGCGCTGGATCAAGGTATTATCTAAACGAGTATAATGCTCTCAGCATTTCACAGATATCAACTAGCGAGTTACAAGCCGATACTTATAAAATTCTCGCTGGCAGTTAACTTGAAACGGCTTCTGCATTCAACTCATAAGCACCTTCGGTATTGTGAATTTCTTTACCATTAAGTGGCGGATTAAATACGCATGCCATTTGCATTTCTTTAAACGCTCTAAGAGTGTGTTTGTCATGCTTATCTAAGATATAGACTGTACCAGGTGCAATGGGGTATTTTTTCCCGTCATCCAATGTTTCAACCTCACCCTCACCTGAAATACAATAAACAGACTCAAGATGATTTTGGTAGTGCATTTGAAAATCGGCACCGGCATAGATCGTTGTGATATGAAACGAAAATCCCATATTGTCATCTTTAAGCAATAAACGGGTACTCTCCCAATTGCCATCAGGAGACTCGATTCTGCGATTAGACTGATTAGCATCAGATAGTTTACGTACAATCATTTCACTTCCTTCATTTTCTACTCTTTGTATTTAACAAACCACAATTAACCTACAAAGGCTTAACTAGCAAGACACTGCTAAGCCTGTAGACTATTTTGCTACTGTTGTTGACGGTGCTTAGCTAGCATTAAAATACATCTTTTCATCGGGAATACCATTTTCATTAGCACATATTTCTCGAATAGCTTCCTCAACGATATCAATGCCGTTCTTGAGGTTTTCGTCACTAGTGATGAGAGGGCATAAAAACTTAACCACCTGATCATCCGCACCGCTGGTTTCGATTATCAGGTTTTTCTTAAACGCTGCACGAGTAATTTTTCCGGCGATCTCACCGTTAACACAGTTGATTCCCTGGAACATACCACGCCCTTTGGTAGTAAATTTGCCTTCACCATATTTGCTAACAATGTCTTCCAGTCGCTCAGAAATGTAGCTGCCTTTACGCTTTATCTCGTTAGAAAAGACATCATCCGACCAATAATTATTGATTGCTGCCGTGGCCGTAACAAAGGCCAAGTTATTGCCTCTAAAGGTGCCGTTATGTTCGCCCGGCTTCCACTGATCCAGCTCAGGCTTCATCAGTACTACAGCAAACGGCAGGCCGTAACCGCCTAAGGATTTCGAGAGCGTAATGATGTCGGGTTGAATACCTGCCTCTTCGAAGCTGAAATAATCTCCCGTACGGCCACAACCGGCCTGTATATCATCAACAATTAACAAAATACTATGCTTCTTACATACAGTTTGAAGATTGCGTAACCAATCAATGCTCGCAGCATTGATGCCTCCTTCTCCCTGAACCGTTTCGACGATGACGGCCGCAGGAGAGTTAATCCCGCTGCTTGAGTCAGATAACACTTTGTCCAAGTATTCCGTCGTATCAATATGCTCCCCCAAATAGCCGTCATAGGGCATCCGGTGTGTTCCACTTAAGGTAACGCCGGCAGCATCACGATGATGAGAGTTACCGGTTGCTGCTAACGAGCCTAGACTCACACCATGAAAGCCGTTAGTAAAGGTAATGATGTTTTGTTGCCCGGTCACATTTCGCGCAATTTTCATCGCCGCTTCTACAGCATTTGTGCCAGTAGGACCGGTAAACTGCACCATATACTCCATGCAGCGAGGCTTGAGTATTTTTTCGTTAAAGGCTTCCAAAAACTCACCTTTCGCTTTCGTATGCAAATCTAAGCCATGCGTAATGCCATCATTTTCTATGTACTTCTGCAGTATCTCTTTAAATATAGGATTGTTATGGCCATAGTTCAGGGTCCCCGCACCGGCGAGAAAGTCCAAATATTGGTGACCATCTTCATCCCACATGAATTCGCCTTTTGCGCGATTAAAAACACGAGGAAAAGCACGGGCATAGCTCTGAACTTCAGATTCGATTTCATCGAAAATTTTCATGATAAGTCTCTAATTTGATCTGTATTAAATGGCCCAATGCGCACAAGTGCTTCCGAGTCGTGTTGCCCATCAAAATGAGCGTCTTTTTCTAACCATATTGCCGATTGGAGCTCCGTCGATAACCTCTTGGCTATCCCCTTAAACAATCGCCAAGATGGGATATTATCTTGCGTGATAGTGGTCTCCAAGTAACTAACCTGACTGCAAGCAGAGCGGGTAAGGAGATTTATCAGCATCCTAGACGCAAGGCCGATACCTCTCGCCTCTTCATCAACAGCCACCTGCCATATAAAAAGTGTATCTGGCCGGTCAGGCAATAAATATCCGGAAATAAACCCTAGCACTTGGCCATCTACTTCTGCAGCGACAGAAGTGCTGGCGAAATGGCTCGTCTGGAGGATATTGCAGTAACTTGAATTCGTATCAAGAGGTGGGCATCGTTTGATTAGTCGGAATACCGACATGCCATCTTCTAGGGTCGGTGCTCTGAGTTTAATCTCTGGTGAGGCAGGCAAAGAGCCTCCTTAATTGACGGTTAAAATATATAGACATCTAATTAATTTAGATCTTTAAAAGACCTTAATAGTTACGGCTAAAACCACTAACCGACTTAAAATACGGGGCTTTCAGCTTGGAAATCACTAATATTAATTAGAACTCTAAACATTGTACACTAAATATTAAATACACTCTAAAGTATCTTATCGGCAGATTCATAGCTTATATTTGCTTATAGACATGCGCAGTAGTTCAGCCAATTAGAAATTTAAATCAACATACCTTTTCCACACAACGCTTAAAGCTGTACGAATGTATTGATTTTTATAGAAAATAAAAGTATTCGATTTATAATGAAGCCATTGAATAGTATGTTTAAGCATTGAAAGCTATATAGAAACGCTGAAAAATACATGTAAACATTGAAAACTAGCGGAGAGCAAATATTGAACAGCATTGATGAAGTATTAGTTGCGTTGCGTCGCGTCATAAGAGCAACAGACCTGCACTCCAAACATCTGGCGAAAACGACAGGACTAACGTCTCCTCAAATGTTGTTACTACAAACCATACGTAACAAAGGCGAAGTTACTATTGGTGAGCTAGCGAATGAAATGAGTCTTAGTCAGGCCACGGTTACGACCATACTCGACCGCCTTGAAAAACGGGAGTTTGTTTACAGAGAACGCTCCAAAGAAGATCGGCGAAAAGTGCACGCCTATCTTACCGAAGTAGCTACCGAAGTATTGAAAGAGGCGCCAGTTCCCCTTCAAGAACACTTTTCGCGGCAATTTAGTGACCTGCAAGAATGGGAACAAACCATGATAATCTCATCACTTCAACGCGTCGCGCAGATGATGGATGCACAGCATATCGATGCATCTCCGGTTTTGGATATAGGCACTTTGGATCGCCAAAGTACCGCAATCGACAAAAATGATGTTTTTCCGCTTAAGCAAGAAGGAAAATAGAGAAACATTAACGTACTAGTATAAACACCACAAACAATAAGAAAATAACTAACAAAAGAGTCTATCAATAGTAGGTAGACTCTTTATGTTCTCAACCCTGCCTGCCTCACTGACTCTCACCCTACTGCTACCCACGTTTATTCCTTGGATAAAGCTAACCTACGCTCTTAAACTTTATATTTCGAGTTCTTACCCTTTATTATCATTTATGGTTGACATAGACCGCTCTTAAGTCATATCTTTACAGTGTATAGATATTTGTACGTCCAATATTATTTAACGAGAGCTCTATGGCAAATCATAATGTGATCACTGGCAGACAACTAATAAAAAAAATGCCAGGCGTTGTTCCTACCCTTCCCAAGCTAATCAAAGGTATTTTGATCGCAAATAGTCGCAATAAAGAAAAGCCTGTCGGTTTGGGTCTTTGTTTTGAACGCGCGGTAAAACGCAACCCACACGGCCTGGCAATTAGGTACCAAAATGTCGAAATTACTTATTCTGACTTGAATATTTGGGTGAATAAGATCGCTCATTACTTTTTGAGTACCGGTATTCAAAAAGGTGATAGTGTCGGCATTATGATCGAGAATCGACCCGAGCTGTTAGCGACGGTACTGGCTTGTGCGAAAATAGGCGCAGTAAGTGCGATGATCAATACCTCTCAAAAAGGAAAAGTACTCACACACAGCATTAGTTTAGCCAGCCCAAAGCTCATGATCGTAGGGGAAGAATGCTTGGCCACTTACGAAAATGTTCGAGAAAAAACAAACCTGCCCGACAACAAGCACTTATATTTTGCCGACCTTAATACTTTAAGTGATACAGGGTCCTGCCCGAGTCATTGGCTTAATCTGGCAAGTGAATTAACCCATCAGCCACGACATAACCCTAAACAAACACAGCAAATTTTTTCAGAAGACCCTTGTTTTTATATTTACACCTCAGGAACCACGGGCCTACCGAAAGCTGTAATATTCAATCATGGCCGTTTCATGAAGTTATATGGCACCTTTGGGTACATCACGGTGCGATTAAAAAAAGACGATCGCCTATATGTCCCTCTGCCCTTTTATCATGCAACAGCGCTAGGTGTTTGCTGGAGTACAGCGCTTGCTGGCTCATCCTGTTTAGTGATCGCCAGAAAATTCAGTGCCTCACGGTTTTGGTCTGATATCAAAGAGCATCAAGCCACGGCCTTTGCTTATGTCGGTGAACTGTGCCGTTATTTAATTGAACAAGCGCCCAAGCCAGGTGATGCAGATAACCTTGTTCGTGTCATGGTAGGGAATGGCATGCGCCCTGCTATCTGGCCTGAGTTTAAAAAACGTTTTGGCATTCCTCGAGTCATGGAGTTTTATGGCTCTAGTGAGGGTAATATCGCCTTTACTAATCTATTAAACTTTGAAAAAACTGTGGGAATGAGCCCCCTTCCTTATGCCATCGTGCAGTACGATAGAGAAACAGATAAGCCTATCCGTGATTCCGATGGAAATATGTCAAAAGTTGCTAAGGGCGAAGCAGGTTTACTCATAGGCCATATCACTGAGAAAGCCCCTTTTCATGGTTATACCGATCCAGCTAAAACCGAATCGAGTATATTAAGCGATGTTTTTGAACCCGGTGACCGTTGGTTTAACACCGGCGACATTATGCGACAAATGGGCTTTCGTCACGCCCAGTTTGTCGATAGAACGGGCGACACCTATCGATGGAAGGGTGAAAACATTTCTACCACCGAGGTTGAAATGCTGATCGAGGAAGTTGAGGCCGTTAATGAGGCAGTGGTATATGGAGTAGAAATACCCAACACCAATGGTCGTGCGGGTATGGCCTCCATCAGGCTTAATGGCTCAGTGGAAGAATTTGATTTCTCTCAGTTTTTACAACAAATGAAAACCAATATGTCAGATTATTCTATCCCGGTATTTCTCAGCATCAATGAAGGCGTTGAGTTAACCGGCACCTTCAAACATGTAAAAGGTCCTTTGAAAGAAAAAGGTTTTGACGTACAAAAAAATACCGACCCTCTTTATGTCTGGTTACCCAAAACAGATAAATACGTGCCTCTGACACAGCAGATGCAAAAAGATATTGAACAGGGCCTATACCGTTACTAGGTAAACACCTAAACCACTCATGTATTTGAAGGATTGTATGATGAAAAGACCTGTTCGAATTGCGGTGACTGGGGCGGCTGGCGGTATTAGCCGATCATTATTGTTCAGAATTGCTGCTGGCGATATGTTTGGTAAAGACCAGCCTGTTATTTTACAGCTGCTAGAAATGCCGGAATGCATGGAATCATTGAGAGGTGTCGCTATGGAGTTGGAAGACTGCGCCTTTCCCTTATTGCATACCATCAGCATGCATTCCTGTGTCGAAGACGGCTTCAACAGCGTGCATTTTGCCTTGTTAATTGGCGCGACTCCTAGAGGCCCCGGCATGGAGCGCAGTGACTTATTAACCCTGAATGCCGAGATTTTCTCAAAGCAAGGAAAGGTGCTCAATGATGTCGCGAATAGAGATGTAAAAGTACTGGTGGTGGGTAACCCTGCCAATACGAATGCACTGATCGCAAGCCGAAATGCGCCTGACTTAAGTCCGTCTCAATTTACCGCACTAACACGTTTAGACCACAATCGGTGCAAGGGTATTCTGGCCAATAAAACAGGGGCGAACGTAGATGATATTTCAAACGTTATTGTCTGGGGTAATCACTCAAAGACGATGTACCCTGACTTATATCATGCATCTATTTATGCACACCCTGCGCTAAAGCAGATTGATCAGACTTGGTACCATGAACATTATATCCCAAAAATACAGAATCGTGGATCTGAGATTATAACAGCTCAAGGGCGTTCGAGTTGTGTATCCGCCGCGCAAGCCATCATCGAGCATATGCGTGACTGGTACCTGGGTACCTCAAAAGGTGAATACGTGAGCATGGGAATTATCAGTGATGGCAGCTATGGCATTACGCCAGGCATTGTTTTTTCTTTTCCCGTACGTTGTAATTATGGCCGTTATCAAATTGTTCAAGGTCTTGAAATCAACGAGTTTAGCCGAAACGCGTTAACGCTGTCTGAAAATGAATTATTATCAGAGAGAGACGTGATAAAAAATCTGTTGCCGGAATCGACTAAAGAAGCGCATGAAAACTTGAGCATCTGTTTACGTTCGGGCGTCACACTTTATGCAGATGGCACAGGCCCTAAAGATAAGGAAACTTACTTACAAACGGACCGAGTATTGTAGCGCTAACGATACTTTTGTTAAGAAGGAAGCAATTAAATAGAGAATTCCAAACACGCCCTTACATAACCGGGAAAACTCAGCCAATTTGAGTGTTGAGTGGACATTTCATAAGGAAAGTCTAAACCGTAATTTTATAGCTTATAAATGAGTGAAGGGAGTAGTTTGCAATAGCAAGGCCATCTATACTGAGTCACAGTTACTATTAGTTTGATAAAGGTGATGGGTGAGTCTGTTTTTATATTGTAGCGAGAAAGGTTTAACTTGGTTACGCGAAGGTCGGCTGCCTTTTTTAGAGGCTGCATCCTTGATGGACCCATTCGTAAGTAATACGGCGGTAAAACAAACTGAGGAACCGGTAGCGGTTTCAGATGCAGAACTTAGGGCAGAGTTAAAAGTTCAATACGATGCGCTGCCCGAGTCTTTGTCGAGCCTAATGACCTTCGAGTACTTTAAAGAGCAGGCGCTTAAGAAACGAGGCGCTATTGAGGCGAAGATAAGGCAGCATTCAATGCCTGAAACCAATGTTATCTCGCTCAAGCAGCAAAAGAATCTTACTCTTCTGTGCTTGTATGAAAGAGCAGATAACCCCGCCCTGTGGCAATATCACGGGGCCAATCATCAAGGCATGGTTATCGAGTTAGATCAGACTCATGCGTTTTTTACTGCCCCCCAATATAAAGGCTCACCACAAATATTTCGGCCGATTAAGTACGGCCTGGAGCGCCCGCTCAAATTAAAAGAGTCGCACCCTTTTGCATCGTTATTTCACCGCAGTGAGCATTTTGCCAATGAGCGAGAATGGCGGGTATTACGCCCAGTTACAGTAGCGGATAAAATCATGCTAATTCATGATGACTCCGTTCATCTTAACCAAATACCGAGCAGCATTATTAAGTCTGTGACTTTCGGAGCAACCATGACAGCAGAATTAAGAGAAAAGTTAATGGGCCTTTTGAAAACTGATTTACGGTACCGACACGTGCCTATTATGGCGTGCCATCTTGATCCTACCCAATACCTACTTCACCGAGCTCCAATTGATCGCATTTAGTCTTGCCCCCTGACCCGTGTCACTTACTGCATAAAAATAAACGCAAGCCTGGAATATAAACCTTCGTGAATTTTGGCTTGAGTGATAAATCTCTCACAAAAAACTACAGTCGTAACGGTTCTTAAAGACCTATCATCAGTTTGTTCATGTGTTCTCATAACGGCTTATATAACATGCCAAATATATCTAACGGCAGTAATAAACTTGCTAGCGCTCAGATTACGACTCACTAAAACTGATACAAGGATTCCTATGAAACACAACATTCTTTCCCTAGCGGTATTTGCGTCCTTAATGGCGTTTGAAGTATCAGCGGCGCCGATCACTGGCCTATATAATACCGGCGCAGGCTCTAACGCCGGAGAAATAGATTTAAATTACTCATTAAGTTACACGGGTGGAGAGACCATTATTGGGTCGCATGGCTACGAAGGTGCTGAAGGATGGCCTGTAAACCCCGGCCCTTGGATAGATAACAGCCTTACTTCACAATGGATTACCCCCGCTGCGCTTGCACGGACTAGTTATGATAGCGTTGCAGAGGGAAATGGTACCTATACATGGGGCCTGGAGTTTGACTTAACAGGTTACGATGCAAATAGCGCATTTTTTGATGGACGCTGGGCAGCCGATAACTTAGGCGAAATCACGCTAAACGGTGATACCTTAAGTAATTCAAATACAAATAGTTTTACGCACTGGAGCTCATTTTCTAGCCTGGGAGGCAATTTTATTGCAGGTTTGAATGTACTCGAATTTACTGTCACCAACTACGCTCAAAACACAGGCAACCCTACCGGTTTGCGTGTTGAGTTCCTACATTCCAATGCGGACGTTGCTTCTGTTCCTGAACCATCGTCACTGTCATTGCTTGCATTAGGTTTAGCCGCATTCGGCTTTTCAAGGAAAAAATCGAAAGCTTAAGCCGGTACTTAAAAGCCTCGATTTATTCGAGGCTTTTACATCTAAACTGTGTCAGACCTAATAATATTATAAAAAATAAATTGAGTAATTTTTATAACGTACTTAAATCCCAAATTAATACACATGCTAGCCCACATACAGTAAGGCTAACATCATTAAGGCTTGAGTTTCTTATACTCCCCCGATACCCATTGCTTCAAACCTGAGGTATACCAAGGAGAAAAGCGATTGTCAGACGGACCACCCGCCAAACAGGTATGCAAAATAGTTTCACTCATGTCAGCGATTAGCCTAACTGAAGGCGCAAAGCTTGTGCTTCTCCCTGCACTTTTATAAATTTGCCCTTGGTGAGGTGTTGCCCTCCCCCCTAACAAGGGAATAGGTTTAGAGTCAAAACCCAAAAAATTGGGCAGTTTCCCCTGAAACAATAAGTTCTCAAAAGAGATCGAGTTTACATCTTGCCACTGCTTCGGTTTTGTTTGCGCATTAAAGGTATTTATTGCTTCCTCAAATGCAGCAATAAATG
>Ga0209290_1000816_pt1 | contig 19047 bp, 20 predicted proteins | sample EN1Hudsemesocosm_2_FD_184632 | JGI IMG/M metagenome (GOLD analysis project Ga0209290, IMG submission 184632) | Methane-oxidizing microbial communities from mesocosms in the Hudson Canyon - EN10B Hudson Canyon (SPAdes) (version 2) | ecosystem: Environmental > Aquatic > Marine > Cold seeps... | reverse complement strand
ACAATATAGGTTCAGAAGGTACAATATAGGTTCAGAAGGTACAGTCTAGATTTAATACCTTCTCAGCGTCCATTACCATTTTTCGCAGATTTCTTTCTATTTCTTGCAGCTACTTTTCTCACGACTACATTTCTCACGACTACATTTTTGCGATAATGGCATCTGGTAATATTCTTAACAAAGGCGCCAGAAGGTTCCAGGGCATTTTAGGCACACTTGATACTGTCACTTTCTTTTCGATCAAATCGGCAAATAAGCTCGCGCCTTTTTCTACACTAATGACGAAAGGCCGACTCGCCATGCCTCGATTAATCGCCGTATCAATGAACCCTGGATTAATCACCGACACATCAATATTCTCTTTGCGAGTTTCCAGTCTGACACTCTCCATGAACGTAGATAAACCCGCTTTAGAAGCAGAATAAGCAGCATTACGCGGCAAGCCCCGATAACCGGCAACAGATGATGTCGCGACAATATGCCCTGCACCTTGCTGCTTAAATATCTCTAAACCAGCGGCGACAGTTGCAATTGCGCCGTTAAGATTTGTATTAATAACAGCAAGCTGATCTTCAATAGGCGTAGTCACTACTCGTCCGGATCGGGCAATCCCGGCATTCACTAACAATATATCGATACTGCCCAACGCCTTCTGAATATTGATGAGAACTTTGGAAACCTTCTCATATTCAGTGACATCCAATACTTCAACTACAACCTGAACAGTCGGATATTCTGTTTGAATTTCAGCTTTAAGTGCATCAAGTAAAGTACCTCGACGCGCCGTTAAACCTAAATTATAGCCGCGACCGGCCATCTCCCAGGCCAAGGCTTTACCAATACCATCACTCGCGCCGGTAATAACTATACTCTTCGACACTTTTACTGATTTTTTAAGCATAAATCCTCACCTGCTATGTCTTTGATATTCACTTTTTTGTAGCTCACAATATATTGAGATATCGCACAGATCAAGTGGCGTCGGTTCTTGCCATATAATACACAGACATTAATTAAATAAAGACAATGATGCTTTTTATATAAAGACAGCGCTACAATCTATATAAAGACTACGAGACGAACCACATAAAGACAAAGACACTTATAGACTTCACAATTCAGACAGGAATATAATCATCAGCCTTGTATCTACTTACAAGTAAAGCTGTGTATTCTATAGTGTCTATTAACAACAATAAAATCATGTTCTATTTCATGCAAAATAGGGATCATCATGCCAAGCACTAAATCGTTCACCCACTTTCGAACCTGTAATTTATGTGAAGCAATGTGCGGCGTCGCCATTCAAGTAGAGGATCAACAAATCTTCTCGATAAAAGGTGACATAGATGACCCCTTCAGCAAAGGGCATATATGCCCTAAAGCCTTGGCATTAAAAGATATTCAGGAAGACCCAGACCGCCTAACCCAGCCACAGATGAAAACCAAAAATGGCTGGAAACAAATTTCGTGGAATCGCGCCTTCGACATCGTCGCGAATAAAATAAAAGATACACAGCGTACTCACGGTAAAAATGCCGTAGGTGCTTACTTAGGTAACCCGAATACCCACCACCATGGCAATATTTTATTTGGGCCCCAGTTTCTACACGCTCTCAGAACCCGAAATAAATTCTCCGCAACTTCGAATGACCAACTGCCTCATATGCAAGCTAACCTTGAGTTATTTGGTCACCAGCTTCTGTTTCCTGTGCCTGACATTGATCATATGGATTTATTCATATTATTGGGCAGTAATCCTGCGGCTTCGAATGGCAGCTTGATGTCGGCACCAGATTATCAAAAACGTTTAAAGAAAATCAGTAGCCGTGGTGGAGAAACCATCTTAATCGATCCGCGAAAAACTGAAACAGCTCGGGTATGTGATCAACACTTATTTATAAAACCAGGTACTGATGCGCTACTTTTACTCGGCATGTTACATACATTATTTGGTGAAAATCTTATTGAAGGCGGGCGCTTAAGCACCCACCTTGAAGGCATTGCTGAAATCCAACTTATCAGCACAGATTACAGCCCTGAAAAAGTTGCACCTCTCACCGGCATTGACGCTGATACGATAAAGTCTCTTGCACGCAAGCTTGCATCAACCCCTCGCGCTTGCTTATTTGGTCGTATGGGAACCTCTACGCAAGAGTTCGGTGGAATAGCGACATGGCTTATTTACGTGATCAATATACTGACCAATCATTTAGATGAGCGCGGTGGGTTAATGTTCACTAAACCCGCAGCAGACTTAATAGAGCTCGGCGCTTGGACAGGCCAAAAAGGTCATTATAATCGTTATCAAAGTTTATCAGGCCTACCCGAATTTGGCGGCGAATTACCTGCAAATACCATGGCAGATCAAATTCTGCTTCCCAGTGATGATCAGGTCAAAATGATGATCACTCTGGCAGGCAACCCAGTGCTAAGCAGCCCAAATGGTCAACGCCTGGATCAAGCCTTTGATTCCCTAGACTTTATGGTCTCTATTGACTTCTATTTAAATGAAACCTCTCGTCACGCTGATATTATTTTACCTCCGACCGCACCACTTGAGCAGTCTCATTTTGACATTGCATTTAATTTATTGAGCGTCAGAAATGTCGCCAAGTTTTCGCCTGCACTTTTTGAGACCAACAAAAACAGCCGCCATGACTGGCAAATATTGCTCGAACTCAAACACCGCTTATTAGGTCATGACTTAAACAGCCGCATAAAAGAACAAGCGTCTTATCAAGTGCTCAAGCGCTTAGGGCCTGACGGTCTATTAGACATAATTCTTCGCACAGGACCTTATGGCACGCAATTGCCTGGCACCAGCCAGATTGGCAGTTTTATCGTTGATGCCCTACAAGGCTTTATGCCCTCCAAGCACCCTGTCAGAAAAATCCTTGATTTAAGCCCCTACGGTTCTCCTAACAGAAGTCTGAGCAAAGGCTTGTGCACTAGCTCGTTAGCAAACTACCCCCATGGAATTGACTTAGGCCCATTACAATCTAGATTACCCGAACGTTTATATACCTCTAAAAAACGCATACGTCTTGCACCAAGTTTATATCTTAAAGATATGAGTCGACTCAGAAAGCGTATTGAACAGTTAGCTCTCAAGGATCCAAATAAAGACAAGTCCTTACTTTTAATTGGTCGTCGCCATGTCCGCTCTAATAACTCCTGGGTGCACAACAGTCACCGTTTAGTAAAAGGTAAGAAACGCTGCACGCTCATGATTCATCCTGATGATGCTCAAGATGCAGGTTTAAAACACGGAGACACTGCACTAGTTCGCAGCCGAGTTAGCGAAGTTGAGATAGAAGCTGAAGTCACCGATACCATGATGCCTGGAGTTATCAGCATACCTCACGGCTGGGGACACCATCGAGAAGGCACCCAAATAAGAATAGCGTCCAAGAGACCAGGCGTCAGCATCAATGACTTGTGTGATGATCGTTTTGTAGATCGCTTAACAGGGACATCAGCATTAAACGGCCTACCCGTATCTGTTGAGAGAGTCGGTAAAATGAAAAAAAATCATACGACAGCTAGCAAAGCCAAGGCACGTGTTCGAGTCAGCGCCAAGCTGTCATAAACTGTGTTATTCATAAACAAAGCCACTTATAAAAAGTAACGATATAAATGATCATTCAAGCCAACCAAATCAGTTCGCAAGCTTTGGATAATTTAATTTCAGAATATTGCCTGAGAGACTGGGGTTTAAATGACATTGAATCGCCTTTAGAGACTCGAATACAACAAGTCAAAACAGCTTTGGATCAAGGTACATTAGTTATTTTATTCAGTGAAGATGAGGAATGTGCGCACATCACCTCTGCCACTGAACTCAAGATGGAATAATTGGTATACATGGGCTACACAACTCAAAACCCGCCTATCATTTCACCAGAGCAGCTTACAACAGCAGCGGGCGCTACATGCTATCAAACAGCTTTAGCGCTTGCTCCCCAGCATAAAGTTGAGGCATTTCATGCCGATTCGAAGTCGGCTACCGGTTCCATCAACGGTTACCAAGTTAAAATTAACTACCGAAAGGACCATGTAGAAGGTGCTTGCCAATGCCCCGATTCGGATGGCTTCGACTTCTGCCTACACTGTGTTTATTTATGCCTTCATGCCAATAAAAGCACGCAACAAATAGTATCGCTTTCGAAAGGTCCTGATAAAAGCAAAATACTGGCCTTCCTACTGAGTCAGGATAAACAAACACTTGCCAAACACTGCCTCGAGCTCATTAACCAAGACTCTGAACAATTTGAGCGCTATTTACTAAAGGCATCGTTAAGTTCTGAAAAAATCAATTACAGCCAACTAAAAACTCAAATTACCGATTTAACGCGCAAGCAAGACAATTTATTTAGTCAGCGGCAAGTCAAACACTTCTTTGCCAAAATTGAACGTTTTGTAGCAGAGCTGGCTTTAATCAATATAGAACACGAACCCGAGAAATTACTTAAAGTGATCGAACACGCTTTTACACGCTTGAACCGTCTGCTTGAAGTCATTGATGACTCGACCGAGCAGCGCTCAAAGTGTGTATCTAAGTTTCGTCACATCTACATTCCCTTAATAAGCACTATTACTGGCAAACTGGAAACAAAAACAAAACGTTTTTATACACTTTGGTTAAACGATAAGTTCGAGTTACTTAGCCCTCAAATAGATGAAATTCTTGATAATTTAAGCCAAAAGATGTTCAAAAACATACTTATAAAAGTATGGGAGGAGCACTTAAAGACTGACAAAAAAAGTTCATCAAACGCCAACTTACTCCGCTGGCAGAAGAACAAGATTATTCGTTATCTACTTGAAGATGCGATACGTAATAGTGATGACGAAAAAGAACGTTATTTTCGTCATGAGTTAAATCAATTACCTTAAACCATCATAGGTATAACCTCTACAATCATTATAGATGCACTCTCTACAAACCTCATCGAACAGACACACAAGAAACAAAAGTTAAAGACTGGTATTTTTCAGATCCGCCCCCATCTTAATATCATCACAATGATCTATTAAATTTACTAAGCAAGGAATATATCGATGACAGATACAGGCTCACCTGACATTTCAATGAATGCTGATGAATTATATTTGGAAGAAGTTTTCACCGATAATAAAGTCGGTACTATCCGTCGAATGACGCCTGTTAACGCGGCGGGAGAAACTGATACGTCTCGTCCTGTCATGTTTATTGGCAATACTCAAATGATGACGCCAGCAGGCCCACTACCGCTTAATTTTGAGTTAGAAGGTCAAACATTAGGCGAAGCTGTCTCTAACTTTGGCACAGCGGCTAATAAGTCCTTAGAAGAGACCATGGAAGAATTACAGGAAATGCGTCGCCAACAAGCTTCCCAGATAGTGATGCCTGGACAAGGCGGCGGTAACCAAATCCAAATACCTTAACAGCAGACATTTGCCTATGCATAGAGAAAATATCTTAAATATATTTTCTCTATGCTTTACACTTTCCAATGCCCCCGCCTTACTCCCTAACTACGCTTCCAAATCCTGATAACACGCTAGGGTAAATCTAGGGCTACAAATAGCCAGAAAAACCAACGCGTCCTCACCTATATTTTGAATTCTCTGCCTGGTTTCAGGCGGAATAAGCACCACGTTCCCTGCTTGAACCTTTTGTTCTGGCCCATCCCCCACTGTTACCAGTCCTTCTCCCTGCTGAATCACATAGCGTTCAGTCACCCCTTTCAAGGCATGGTAACGAGTAGTACAACCTACATTCACCCTCGCTCTCGCAATAGAAACATCAGGGTCTTTTTCAGTATTTAACATCTCCAGAATGTAGCATCCTTCATCGAAATAGTACTCTTTGCTTTCTGGAATTGAAAAAACCTTCGTTATAGTCATTTTTATCCCTGCTGTTTCTTGTTAAAATCGCTGCCCATATTAACACCCTTTTTTACTGCCTCATTAACTCACTTATTTAAAGCTATATTTAAATAATTTGCTGGGGCACCGTTTACCAAAGAGCTATCATTTAATGACATATACTGTAGGACAACGCTGGGTCAGCCAAACAGAACCTAAACTAGGCTTAGGAATCATTAGCGAATTTGAAAATCGTCGCGTCACTATCACGTTTCCTGCCGCAGGTGAGAGCCGAACATATGCCTGTCAGAACGCGCCTATCAGTCGCGTCATTTATAAATCCGGTGATACCATCTCAAGTCATGACGATAGCAGCTTTACCGTGCTTAAAACTGATGACAGCAATGCCTTAATTCAATATCTCGTTACGCCAAGCGATCAAGCCAACAACGCTGATGAACCTTCACATATTTTAAGTGAAGTTGAATTAAACTGTTTTATTCAGTTTACCTCTCCCCTACAGCGTCTTATCAGTGGCCACTTTGATCGAAACCGGGCATTTCGTTTACGCTACGAAACCCTGAAGCATAAACACCGTTTGCAGCAGTCATCTATTAATGGTTTATTAGGCTCACGAACCAACTTACTTCCACATCAAATATATATTGCTGATAAGGTTGCAAAACGTCATGCGCCACGAGTATTACTCGCTGATGAAGTAGGCTTGGGTAAAACCATCGAAGCTGGCATGATTCTACATGCCCAGCTGCATAACGGCCTGGCCAAGCGGGCTTTAATTGTGGTGCCTTCGACATTAGTACATCAATGGTTGATTGAGATGTTGCGTCGTTTCAATCTGCGTTTCTCTATTTTTGATCACGACCGTTTCAGCTCTCTTTTAGAAGAAGGCATAGATAACCCTTTCGAGACTGAACAATTAATATTATGTGATCAGGATTTCCTGACTTCCAATGACATCGTCCAGGCTTCTGCTATTCATGCAGACTGGGATCTGCTTGTTGTCGATGAAGCTCATCACCTGCATTGGTCTGAAGAGGAAAGCAGCCTTGAATACGAATGTATTGAAGCACTTGCAGCACGTAGTCGAGGTGTATTATTACTGACGGCAACGCCTGAACAGGCCGGACTTGAAAGCCACTTTGCAAGACTTCGTTTGCTGGACCCTGATCGCTTTCATTCATTGAGTGAATTCATTGAACAAGAACAAAACTATGAGCAAGTGTCTACACTGGTCGGTGAACTTCAAGCATTACCAGAAGATAGCCCACTTCCCGACTCAGTCATTCAGCTTTTAGGTGAAGGCACACAGAACACACCAATCCCACAGGCCATTCAAGAGCTATTAGACCAGCACGGTACAGGGCGAATTTTATTCAGAAATACCCGACAAGGCATCAGTGGTTTTCCTGACAGAGTATTAAATACCTATGCTTTAGAGCAAAATAACACCGCTAGTTCGAGCGACAACCCTGAAGAAGTGCTAAAAAATAACCCTCGCGTGGCCTGGCTTATCCAATTTTTGAAAGCTAATAAAGGTGAAAAAGTACTCATCATATGCAGTTCGGCAGAGCTCGCTTTAGCCCTTGAATCCTATTTAAGACGTCGGGAAGGCTTGCTCACAGCCTCTTTTCATGAAGGCCTTAGCATCATAGAACGAGATCGTGCAGCCGCTTATTTTGCCGATAAAGAAGAAGGCGCTCAAGCACTTATCTGCTCTGAAATAGGCAGTGAAGGACGTAATTTCCAATTTGCTCATAACTTAGTGTTATTTGATTTACCTGAGAACCCTGACTTACTTGAACAACGTATTGGCCGACTGGATCGTATTGGACAAACTCATGATGTTCAAATCCACGTCCCTTATCTAGCAGGTACCTGGCAAGAAGGCCTATTTAACTGGTATGACCAGGCGCTCGATGCGTTCACGCATAGCTGTGCAGCGGGTTACGCTATCTATGAATATTTTGAGCAAGATCTGGATGATTATCTGTCACTTGATGACTTCGAAAGTGACGCGGCAAAAAGCTTTATTACAGAAGCCCGTAAACATAGAGATAAGGCTATGGCAGCCTTGCAAAGCGGACGCGACCCTCTGCTAGAGCTTAACTCATGTAATCCCGAGAAAGCTGAACAGCTCATCGCTCAAATTGAAACAGAAGAAGATAGCCAAGAATTATCGACCTTCATGGAAAAACAATTCAACTTATACGGCGTTGAACAAGAGTATCAGTCAGACCAGACCTTAATTATTCGGCCTGGCGAGCACATGCTTGAGCAACATTTCCCAGGCTTGCACGAAGAAGGCAACACCTTAACATTTCACCGCCTAAAAGCCCTGATCCGTGAAGACGTAGAGTTTGTGAGCTGGGAGCATCCGATGGTGGCCGATTTGATCGAACAGACCTTATCTGGCGAGCTAGGTAATGCAGCTTTAGCTACCATGTCTGTTAAGGGTGTTGAGCCGGGGACATTATTTTTAGAAGCCATCTTCGCATTAAACAGCATGGCTCCCAAGTCACTTCAATTGGATCGTTTTCTACCCGTCACACCCCAACGCATTGTCGTAAACATCACCGGGCGAGACCTAAGTGAAGTTTTAGTCCATGAGCAGCTCAATGAGTTATGTAAAGGCTTAAAACGCACCATGGCACATGCTGTTATCAAAGAAGTCAGAAATGATATCGGAACATTACTCAGCCATGCCCAGGCCATTGCAGAGAAAGCAGTGCCTGAGCTCATTAATGAAGCACAAGAAGCAGTCAACCAACAACTAGGTGATGAGATCAAACGTTTAATTAATCTACAAGCAAAGAACCCGCTTATTCGTGATGATGAAATCAGCTACTTAAAAGAGCAGCAAGCGCAATGTCAGGTTTATATCCAAAAGACTGGTTTAGAAGTTCAAGCCATGAGATTGGTCATCAATACTTAAAAGTGTAAATAACTCATGTTTGAAAAGCAGCATCTAGTCAAAATCGCCAATACTAATATGCCTTTCGGTAAATATCAGGGCAGGCGGTTAATTGATGTACCTGAAGAGTATCTATTATGGTTTCGCCAGAAGGGCTTCCCTCCTGGCGAACTAGGCCTGCTCATGGGATTAACTCTGGAAATACAAATTGAAGGCCTGGATAAGCTTATCAAGCCTTTAAAAAGATAGCCTCCTGCCTAAGCGAAAAGTCTTAAATGTCTTTATAGCTGCCACCTATCATTTCGGTGCGCACGGCGCCCCCTATAGGGATACGCCCTACGAAATATGGGACGCCATCAATAATTTGGGTGCGGTGTCAATTATATAGGGTGCGCGCCGTGCGCACCGTGAGTCAGTTTTATACCAACTTAAGTCAATTCACCAGCCATTCTCAAAAACGCTCTCAGTAAATGCACTTAATAAACAGAGAAAGTTGCCGATACAGACTATATGATCAATAATTAAGCAAGTCCCTTTGTTGCCGTCAGGAGATAACTATGTCTAATAGCAGTATTGACACCAGCCGAATTGATACAAAACCCAATCCGGCATCTTCAACAGATAAAGCCGCTCATCACAGCGATAAACAATCTTCTGCGCAAAGCATACGGCATCAAGAAAATACTGAGACCTCATCCCTCACGCCACTACAAAAAAGCAGAAAAGAGTTTAATGCGGCTATTCTCCAAGCCAATCATGACGTCAGCCTTGGCGTTAAAAATGAGCCGCTTGCGCTGGTCTATAAAACGGCAATTGATGCCATCAATAAAGAACTTGAGACAGACTTTGGCGCTAATTCAATTGAAAGAGGTTATGATCAAGGTTTAGATGTGTCACCTGAAGCAACGGCAGAAAGAATCCTTAGCTTTTCTACCGGTTTATTCTCTCTCTACCAACAGCAACATCCAGAAATATCTGAACAAGAACAAGCTGAGAAGTTTGTAGAAATTATCGGTGGCGGCATTGAAACCGGTTTCACAGAAGCACGCGATATTCTTGACGGCTTAGGTGTTTTGGAAGGCGAGATTGCTGAGAATATTGATAAAACCTTCAGTCTGGTACAAGAAGGCTTGCTCGTTTTTCTAGAGAAATTTACGCCTGACGAAACAGCAGAGACATAACTATATTGGTCTTAACGAATACAGCCATTTTTGATATCGACTAAGATAAACGTTAAAGTGATTTGGTTCTAAAACTCCAGGCAAAAATTATGGAAAAGACCAGCGAGTTAATTTGGCAAGACACGCAGCACCAAACTTTATTTCAGTTAATTGAAGAGATTAAAACCAAGCACCCAACGTCAGATATATTCGCGAAGCTATTTCATTATGCTGACAGTCATTTTTGTCTCGAAGAAGCCTATATGAAGAAGCTCAATTACCCTCATATGGCTGAACACATAAAAGCACATAATAAGTTTAGAGAAGAACTAGGCGATATGATTAAAGAACAGCATGGGTTTGATGATAACGTCCGTGTATCAGTTTCTGTATTTCTTCGCGAATGGCTCACTCGGCATGTACTGGGAATTGACAAGGATTTTGAAGCTTTTGTACTAGCTTCTGACTACAAGTAAACAGAAGGCTATCGATGATAAGTTTGAATTTACTACTTAAAAGAGCCTCTGATTATTACAACAAAGAGTCCTGACCTCAAAAGCGACTCATTCGAACAACAGCTTGCGATTTACAGGATCTTTTCTTTAATCAACTCAACACTACTATCAATATGCGACAATAAATCGGCCTGAAAGCTATCGGACAAAGTTACTAACTGCCGACGCCCGTCACATGGGTCACTCACTTTCACAAAAATATCATCATCAATGAGATTACTAATTCGCGCATTAATGGTCGATTTTGCTGAAGGCGCACTGACATAAAGATCAGATATCGGTAATTTCCCACCTTGTATAAAAGACTTCGCAACCAAAAAAATAAGCAACCAGCTTAAATCTTCACCATTTGCAGTACTTGCTAGGTCTTTCCTTTTCCCATGCTCTTCTAAAAAGACGTCAACATAGTCCATTCTAGAGTTCCTGAGATCATACTCATTGCTAAAGACCTGTTTATTCTCATGATACTTATGCAAAGCATGAATAATCGTTTCAACATAACTGTCTACATTTGTCGTCATCGACTTATAGGAGTTGAAATCATGATCCAAAGTCGAAGAAATAGAATGTGCAATCGTATCGAGACGATCCTTCATATAATTCGAAACACGCTCCACACCTGTCAAATGTGATTTCACATAAGCTGACAATAATTCCAGATCCAAGGGTTTCTCAAAACAGTTATCTGCCCCCTGTTGCAAACGGAATATTTTTTCTTGTGCGTCCGCGTAACCACTAATAAAAATAAATGGAATAATGCCCATTTCATTATCGGAATTACGTATTGTTTCTAACAATTCATCGCCATTCATTTTTGGCATTCGAATATCACACAAAATGAGATCAGGATTTTCTTTCTGAATCAGCTCTAGCCCCACCGCGCCATTTTCAGCCTCGATCACCTGATACCCCTCACTTATCAATGAGTTACGAATACTTTTTCTTTGTTCTGAATCGTCATCGATAACAACTACTTTCAATTTCACTTCCCGTCTAACTAATCATTAAATAAAAACTTACACCAGTATGAATTTGAAAAAGTTTTGCGCAACATTTTTTTGGTATGGAATCCGAACGGTTTTAGTTACAAAAGGTAAGTAAAGACATAAACATAGTGATATTAGCTTATCAAAACTCTCAAGAACTGCTTACCCAAAAAGCCTATTCAGGTTTTTGTTTTGCTTCAAAAGCAGCCAACTGTTCTGGCGTTGCTTTAAGTTGATGGTTATCTTTCCACTCTGAGTAAGGCATACCATAAATAGCTTCTCGCGCCTGATCATAATCAATCTCTACTTCTTGATCTTTACCTGCTGCCATATACCATTTTGCAAGACAGTTTCGACAAAAATTCGCCAAAATCATCAGATCTATATTTTGCGCTTCTTTATGCTCATCCAAGTGCTTCAATAAACGCCGAAAAGCGGCCGCTTCTATTTCTGTTCGTTGCTGGTCTGACATTTCAGGAAGGCTAAGTTTTGCTTCAGTCATGGCATGATCTCTTAAAATGAACTTTACATTAGATAATCTATCTTACTAACTCTACTTCGCTTATGGTATAAGAATAAATAACTGATTACTTTAAAAAGCTGCAAAATAACATGACGCCTGACAGCCTGATGTTTAACGAGCAAATACAAAACAGTCAAACACCAAGCACATGTCGACAAGAGTGGGATATGTTCAAGGCAGAGCTGGCAGCGTTAATTAATAATCAAATAAGCCTAATTAGCAGGATGAGTCGAAGTGATTACCGCGCTATAGTGAATGGTCTGCAACTCGCCTCGCTATAATAAAATAAATTAAGCTCTGAAAACAAAAATAAATAATCTCTGTAAAGCTTATGGATAACCAAACATCACAAAATAATATCGCACCCTCGAAAGTATTTTTATACGGGAACATGCGCTTTCGTTTTGAAGCACTGCAACACACTTTGGTGCCTCGCAGCCAACGTTTTTCTGAGATAGAAAAAAAGCGTTCACTTGACTTAATCAATACACTTCTCAGTCAGCAAACCACCTCATCAAGAATTAAGTTAGCCTTATTTATCACCTTGATTGACATACTCTCAGTATGTTGCCATGCACGTTTATTTAGAAAGCTTCCTGCGAATAAACAAACAAGGGTATTACAATTTTTTTTCAATTCTACATTCGCTCTCTTTCGTAAAGGTTTTTGGGGCTTAAATACACTCGCACGTTTAGGCGTATATGGGCAAAAAGAGCTACATGAAGAAATAGGCTATCACTTAAGAGTCGACCCAGATACAGCCGAGGCCAAGCAATGACAGAGCCAAACGTTCAACTTGAGTATGATATCGTCATTGTCGGTTCAGGCGCAGGTGGTGGTACTGCTGCCAAAGAACTTTCCGAGTTATGCCAAGCAGGTTATTCCATTGCATTATTAGAACTAGGGCCTCGCTTTAAAGCGAGCGATAATACACGTGATGAATTTCCTATGGCTCAGCAATATTATTATAGCGGTGGTGGTTTTCAAACCCAAACTCAGGATATGACGCTGGCGTTTGCTAAAGGCGTGGGGGGTTCAACTAACGTTTATACCGGTGTGACCTTCAAACTACCTGAAGCCGCCGTCAAGAAATGGAATATTGACGGCATTAATCTCACTGATTTGAACCCTCGAATGGATAAGTACATCGAAGAAAATGGTGCACATTTCGAAAGCGAAGAAAATATAAATAAGAATAATAAACTCTTTAAACAAGGCTGTGAAAAACTCGGCTGGCATGTTGATCAGTTCGCGATCAATACCCGTCACTGCGCCGGGCTAAGTACATGTAACTTAGGCTGCCCAAGAAGCGCTAAACAAGGCACTGCCATTGTACAAATTCCCGCAGCAGAAAAAAATGGTGTGCAGGTACTACCTAATTGCCGCATTGAAAAAATTCTTGAAAGCAGCAACTCAGGCATCACCTTACTTGCCCAAATCACTGAGTCAGAAAGCAACCATTACGAAACAGGTCTATATCAAATAAAGGCTAAAAAAGTCATTCTCAGTGCAGGCACAATCAATACGCCCGCTATATTAATGCGCTCATTCGGAAAAGAATTCAATCCAGTGATTGGTCGCTATATTACCTGCCACCCCGCCATCATCATGGCCAGCGAACACACTGAGGAAGTAAATGGCACTCAGGGCCCCCCAAAAAATTATTACTCAGATCAATTTTCAGAAACAGAGCGTTTCCTGCTTGAGTCCTGTATGTATTTCCCCTTCAGCTTCGCACGCAACCTAGTTGGATTCGGACCCGAAGTAGATGAATTTATTAGCCGTTACCCTCACCTGCAAATGACTCTGGCATTAGTACTGGATGAAGCTCACAAGCATAATCGTGTGACTATCGATAAGCAGGGTAATCCTCAGGTACATTATGACCTCGATAGCAACATTCAGCGGGCATTTATCAAATCTATTCGAGCCAGCGCAAAACTTATGTTTGCTGCTGGCGCCAAACGCTTACATGCACCCGGTTCAAAGCATTTTTTTATCCGACAGCACGAAGCTGAAGACTTAGACAAACTCATTTCTGATAAACAGTTTAAGCTGGGTCAAGTCACCATAGCCTCGGCGCATTTAATGGGCGGCTGCAAAATGGGCACGAGCCCGCAACACTCAGTCACGAATAGCTGGGGAAAAGTACACGGCCACAACAACCTATACATTGCCGACGGCAGCCTCTTTCCAAGCTGCTCGGAGGTAAACCCTTACTTAACTATCATGGCACTAGCTGACAGAGTTTCTGAAGGCCTTAAGCGAGATTTACGCAACGACTCATCAAGGATATAAGCATGCTCATCCATATTGCTCATTTCACTATCAATGATCATAAACACTGGGGTATTGTCGAAAATAATCAGCTCTTAAAATTAAATCAATCATACACCACAACTGCCGAATTACTGACTGACAAGCAAACAATTTTAGCCATGTCAAACGAACAGAAAGCGCAGTTAGATAAGTTTAAAATAGCTGATGTTGCATTTCTCAGCCCGGTGACGGGAAACAAGCGCGTGGTCTGCCAAGGCGCAAATTATCGCCAGCACATGATTGAGTCAGGCTTCGACCCAGACACAAAATCCTACAACATGTTTTTTAACAAGTCCTCCGCTTCGATTTGCTCAGCTGAAGATAAGATTATAAAACCTGAACATGTCAGTTTACTGGATTATGAAATAGAGCTTGGCTTGGTAATAGGTAAAAACATTGATAAAGAAACACTTATCAACGCAGAAAATCTAAGTGAATATATTGGTGGCATCGTCATCGCAAACGATGTCTCTGCGCGTGATGTACAAATACCTGAAACACAATTTTTTAAAGGCAAGAGCTATCGCACCTTCTGTCCTGTCGGACCTTATCTTTGCTTACTTGATCACGACAACGCTCATTATCTCGATTTACTTAACTTGGAGCTCAAGGTCAATGGCGAAACACGACAAAAGGATAACACCGAAAACTTAGTCTTCAAGCCAGCTGAAACACTTAGCGAATTATCAAGTTTTTCTGACTTGGATATAGGTGATTTAGTTTTGACTGGCACTCCGAGCGGTTGCGCACTGCAGATCCCTTCTCCGGGAATTGTCAGACTATTCTCTTTGTTACCTGAATCATTGCGCTGGTCATTATTTAAAAAGGTCCAAGGCAAGCGCTCAGAATATTTACAAAGCGGGGACCAAATTGAAGCGACCATTTTCAGCGTAGACGGCGATATCAATTTAGGTTTTCAACGCAATAAAATCACATCTATTTCTTAAAATTTAGCCCTTAAACGTATCGAGCCACAAATCTCATGAATAAGAACAAAAAAATAATAATTCCCCTGCCACAACATGATTTTGATCCAACTGAAGTCGCCATTCCCTGGAAACAGTTACGAGACGCCGGTTTTGAAGTCCATTTCGCCACACCCAATGGAAAAGCAGCAGAATGCGACCCAATGATGATTTCTGGAGAAGGCCTGGACCCTTGGGGCTGGATCCCATTCTTACGCAAGCTAAAACTAATCGGCTTATTACTGCGTGCAGACAAACAAGCCAGAGACGCCTACAAAGCTCTTGCAGCAGACACTCACTTTCAAACCCCCACAACCTATACTGAACTAAACATAGAGCACTACGATGGCCTGCTGCTTCCTGGAGGCCACGCTCCGAGGATGAGACCCTACCTCGAAAATAAAACTTTACAGGCTTTCGTCGCTGACTTTTTTGAGACTACTAATTCACAAGGCCAACACAAACCCATAGCTGCGATTTGTCATGGCGTCGTACTCGCCGCTAGATCTATCTCAAAGGTGACAAAGAAATCTGCCTTATACGGCAAAAAAACAACGGCACTCCCCTGGCAGTTCGAAAATTCTGCTTGGAAGCTGACAAAATATTTCGCACGCTTCTGGGATGCCAATTACTATCGCACCTATCAGGAAAGCGCCAATGACCCCAAAGCCCACTGGGGTGTAGAGCAAGAAATAACACGCGCCTTGGAAAAAGATTCGGATTTTATACATGTGCCTACTGATAATACTCACTTTAAGCTAAAAACCTCCGGTTTAGTGCGAGATAACTTAAGCAATGCTAATCCTGCATGGGTAGTACAAGATGGCAACTACCTTTCGGCAAGGTGGCCCGGAGATGCGCACACTCTAGCGCTTGAATTCATTAGTCTATTAAATGAATAGACTTTATTTCTAAATGACGTTTAAGTATCAAGCCACATATTTTTTTGCGCTTGAGCCTTAGGTTTTGCCTTTCCCTTCTGTTTCGGAGAGACTAAACTTTACCTGAAGTAGAGCTTAATTCTAGCCCGATATTTTTATTTAAAAGGGTATTTTAATTCAGAACGACACCTTAAACAGATAAATGAATAAATCAAAACGCGAAATACTCTCCAGCGCACTTAAATGCTTTATCGAAAAAGGCGTCGAGAGCACTACTATTGCTGATATTAGAGGTGAGTCTGGCCTTAGCGTAGGCAGCATTTATCATCACTTTGGCAACAAAGACGGTATTGTTGCTGCTCTTTTTTTAAGCGGCATTAATGATCACAGCACCCAACAGGAAAGTGCACTGGAGCAAGCTAACTCTGCTGAAGAGGGTGTCAAAACAGTCGTTCGTTGCTATATAAACTGGATTTACGAAAACCCGGACTGGGCTCGTTTTGTTTTCCGGTATCGCAGCCTGGTAGAAAATAGTGGCAAAACTGAACAGGAGAAAGCTCAGAGAAAAGCCCACTTCGAACGCTTACGAAAATGGTTTTTACCTTATATTAGCAATAAGGAAATTAAAAAATTACCTTTCGAGGTGTATCACGCGCTGATCATTGGCCCATCGCAAGACTTTGCTTTACGCTGGTTAGCAGGCCGGACCAAAACGGAATTGGTCAACCATCGCGAACTTTATGCCGAAGCAGCCTGGCAAGCGATCAGGGAAACAAATTAATAAACTACATTGAGGGCCTTGCAAGACCCTACGAGCAAAGATCTCACATCAACTAAAAGGACTTAGTTATGGCAATAACCGACTGGCCGGCCAATGAACGGCCCAGAGAAAAGCTATTAAATAATGGCGCAGGCAGCTTAAGCGATGCAGAGCTCCTCGCTATTTTTTTACGTGTAGGTACAAGAGGAAAAACAGCCTTAGACCTCGCACGGGATCTCATAATCCACTATGGCAATTTAAAAGCCTTACTTTCCTCCAGCGAGGTCGATTTTTGCAGCCTCCCAGGAATGGGCCCTGCTAAATTTGTACAATTAAAAGCCTCCTTAGAAATGAGCAAACGCTACTTTCATGACGAAATGCGCGAAAGTAGCACCATAACGAACCCTAACGCGAGTAAACTTTTTTTGCGCAGCGCCTTAGCTGATAAAAAACACGAAGTCTTTGCCTGCCTTTACCTCGACAGCCAACATAACATCCTGGACTTTGAAGAGTTATTTACTGGCACCCTGGATGCAGCATCTGTTTATCCAAGGGAAGTGGTTCGCCATGTCATCGAAAAAGGCGCTGCTGCCGTTATTTTCTGTCACAACCACCCTTCCGGCTCGACTGCCGCCAGTGAAGCGGACATTCAGATAACCCGGCGTTTAATCGCTGCGCTCGAGTTAATCGATGTCAGAGTACTTGACCATATGATAGTGGCAGGCAATAAGGTCATGAGCTTTGCTGAGCATGGTTTATTACACTAAATAGACCCGCTTTAAGAACTTAACCAGGCAGCCCCATATACTCCGGCCGAATCCCCTAGTAATGCAGGCAAAACCGGAGTATCAAAAGTATCTGAGAAAACATAGGGTTGCATCAGATCCCTGAGTGTTAGGTAGATTTCATCGATAGAAGATAAACCGCCCCCTAATACAATCAAAGCTGGGTCGATAATATTCACCACTTGCGCCAATGAACAAGCTAACTGCGAAAGATAAGCCAACCAAATTTCCTGAGCCTTACCATCTCCTGCGCGCATTCTTTGAATAACACGTTCTGAATTAACTACCTCATTGAAACGTAAGCGATAACTCCAAGCTAAACCCGGCCCGGATAAATATGTTTCGATGCAATCTTGTCGACCACAATAGCAAGGCCTGTTTTTTTCTGTATCCGGCAGCAAGGCAAGCATGGCCGAAGGTAAGCCATTATGCCCCCATTCCCCCGAAATAGAATTCTTGCCCTGAAGTAATTTTCCATATGTTACGATACCGCCACCCACACCTGTACCCAGTATGACGCCAAAAACGGATTCTAATGTTTGCCTGCCTGAAATTTCTTGCCCTTGACCAGACTGTTTTTTCCCTTGACCAGACAGGGCTTCTGCCAAAGCAAAGCAGTTAGCATCATTCGCTATATACACAGGGCAATTTAAAATCGCTTTAAGATCTTTCTGTAGGGGCTGACCATTGAGCGCAGTAGAATTACAATTTTTCATCACCGGCTCTGAGTTGGATGACGCCGTCATCGCTCCTGGTGTACCAATCCCAACGGGTACCAACGCAGAAATATCGTTCTCTTTACGTGCTTCGGTCACTAGTAATGATATCGCCGCCAAAGTCGCCTGATAATTTCCTTGAGGCGTGGGGAGTCTATGTCTCCATATCGAGGCCCCCGTATCGTTCAACACAATGGCCTCAATTTTTGTCCCACCGAGATCTACACCTATCTTCACCAAAACTCCCCCTTCAGGCTCTAATTGACCACATTACGGCGTCATTCATTCTAAGTACAAATCTTTTCTTATCCAGATTCAAACATATAAAGCGAGAACGCCTACTAATTTATCTAAATTAAAAGGTATTTCTTGAAATTATTTTTGCGATTAAAAATACTTTCTGGTATAAAGGCGGGCTCTTTAGTAAGGACTCTAAACAAGTCCGACGATTTGAATTTTTTTCTAACGTTCCTTCAAGGGTCGTTCAGAAGTTGGAGGCAAGGTTACAATGTCTAAAGTATGTCAAGTTACAGGCAAACGTCCTGTAGCAGGAAACAATGTTTCACACGCAAAAAACCGCACTCGTCGTCGTTTTTTGCCTAACTTGCAATCTCACCGTTTTTGGGTAGAGAGCGAGAAGCGTTTTGTTAAG
>Ga0209290_1000814_pt1 | contig 19062 bp, 18 predicted proteins | sample EN1Hudsemesocosm_2_FD_184632 | JGI IMG/M metagenome (GOLD analysis project Ga0209290, IMG submission 184632) | Methane-oxidizing microbial communities from mesocosms in the Hudson Canyon - EN10B Hudson Canyon (SPAdes) (version 2) | ecosystem: Environmental > Aquatic > Marine > Cold seeps... | reverse complement strand
TAAGCAGATTAATCGGTCATTTTTTCAGTTTTAGTTGAGATAAGACGTTAAAAGGATTTTCTTTTTCGTCTTCATCTATTATTTCACCTTCATCCATGCTGTCTGAAGGGTTACTCGTATCTTCATTTTGCAAATAGTCGCTCGCCTGACAATTATCATGATAGGCAAACATTGGCAAACTGAGGATTAATTCTTCCTCGATAACATCCTGAATAACAAGTTTCTGATCATGCTCTACTAATAGAGGCTCGTATCTACGAGGCAGGTTTTGAGCCTGCTCATCAGTCATTACAATACCAAGATTAAACTCGGACTGTATTTGCTTCTCAACCGAATGTAGGCATCGCTGACATAACAAATTTGCATTTGCCTTCAACTTACCTTTCAAGATGCGCAAATTTTGCTCATCTCGATCAAATTCCAACTCAATATCGACAACACCAACAGAGTCGACCAGTAATTCAACCAGTCTAGGCATAAGATGTATAGCTATCTGCCCATCGAGAACCTTGTTCTGGTCCGCGTATTTAAAGGGGTCAAGCATTTTTGGTAGTGAGTGATCAGACATAAGCGCGCAATTTTAGGGCCGAAGCCCTGTCTTGTCAAAGGAAATCAGTGTATTTTTAACATTCTTTCAATGCCTTGGGCAACTAATGGCCTCTCTGAGGCATAGATAGCCTAAATACATCTCTATTGAGCATATCAAACGATGAAAATTGTACTCGCGTCTTCAAGCCCTTATCGCAAACAATTACTCAATAAACTGATCTCTGACTTTGAATGCATCTCGCCAAATATTGATGAGTCGCACAACACGAATGAATCCTTCATCGAGTTAGCAAAAAGACTCGCTATCGAGAAAGCAAAAGCCGTTGCGACCGATTACCCCAATGCGCTTATTATAGGCTCGGATCAAGTCGCCTGCCTTATCCCAGAAAACCAAACTGAAAAAAATACTGACGCACAACAGCTATGTAAACCCGGAAATGCTGAAAACATGTTTCAGCAACTAAAACGATGCCAGGGTAAAACAGTTTATTTTCACACGAGCCTTTGCGTATATAACAGCCAAAACAATTCATTTCAAGCCTCGGTTGAGACCTATGAAACAACGTTTCGTCATTTAAACGACCGGCAATTAAAAAGCTACATCAAAAAAGAGCCCGCATTTGACTGCGCCGGCGGTTTCAAAATGGAAGGTCTTGGTATTGCATTATTTGAAAAGATACAAGGTAACGACCCCAATATTCTAACCGGCCTACCGCTCATCAAGCTAATTGATATGTTAAGCAACGAAGGTATCAATATTTTATAAACGCCGTCAGTTATATAAATAGAAAGCACACCGTTTACAATCTATTCCTTACAAGCTACTCCAAAGTAAAATAAAAAGTTGCGCCTTTGCCTACTTCGGCCTCGGCCCAAATTTGACCACCGTGCTTCTCTGCAATTCGCTTCACGGTACCTAAGCCAACTCCCGTCCCCTCAAAGTCATGACCTTTGTGTAAGCGCTGAAAGGTCACGAAGAGCTTATTGTAGTAATCCATATTAAAACCTGCGCCATTATCTTTAATAAAATAAACGGTTTTATCATCCTGAACTTGAGAGCCAAAGCTGATCTTTGCTTGCGCCTTTTTACCAGAATACTTCCACGCGTTATTAAGTAAATTTTCCATCAGCGAAAAGAGCATACGTTTATCACCACTCACCTCGAGCCCTTGCGCCAACTCTAGCGTCACATTGCGCTCAGGATAACGCTCACGCAGGTCACAGACAATACCTTCAGCCATGTCACTCAAAGATACCTGCTGACGATTAACATCCTGTCGTTGAACCCGAGACAGATCGAGCAAGCCGTTGATGAGTTCGGCCATTTTCTCGCCACCCTGAGCGATCTTCTTCAGTAAGAATTTTGCTTCAGGGTCTAAGCTTCCTCCATGATCCTCTAGTAGAATTTCACTATAACCTTTCATGGTACGCAAGGGTGACCTCAGGTCATGTGAAACACTATAACTAAAGGTCTCCAGCTCCTTATTGGCCAGCTCTAACTCTTGAACGGCCTGATTTAACTCTTCCGTTCTATTTTTAACCTTCACTTCAAGACCCGCATTCAATTCATTTACTTCAGTAAACAGTTTCGCGTTTTCAAAGGAAATTGCAGCCTGAGAAAGCAGTAAACGCAAAGTATCCAAACCAGAGTCAGTAAATGCAGCGACAGATAAATTGTTCTCAAGGTAGAGCGCGCCGATCATTTCATCCCGATAAAGAACAGGGATTGATAATACCGAACGAGGCCGCTTGCGTCGTACATAAGGGTCTGCTGTATACTCACCTTCATGAACCGCATCATTAAGCTTAATCAGCGTTTGGTTGCGCAGCGTTAAACCAATAATCGCTTGTGGTACAAGTTCACTCCTATGAAGAGGGCAATGTTCAAAACCTTCCGCATGGATATTTTGCTCATCGACCAAGGCAACAATAGTGGCTCCCTTTTCGTTTCCAACAAGCAAGGCACCATATTGCGCCCCCGCATTTTCCATGATGACCTTCATTACTTGCTCAGTCAGCTTCTCATAGGCTAGCTCACCGGATATTGCCTGGGTTGATTTAATAATCGAGTCCAAATCTAATTCAGCATTACGCACTTTTGTAATACTGTTCGAAGTAGTAAGAGAAGTAACCTGACTTTGTGAAGTATCTACTCTATCAATGCCCACACCATGAGATTTACTCACAGAATCTTGATATTGCACATCAAACTGTAAAAAGCTATACCGTTCAGATAAAGCTCTCAATTTAGGAACGCAGCCCCAAACCTGATATAAGCGAAAAGCATCTTCGATATGTATAATTGAAAATCGCTCTAAACCTTGACCCGCCAGATAATAACCATATAACTCATGCGCTAAGGCCTGGTACGATCGAAACCCACCCTCAGCCGCAGCGGCTATAGCCTGCTCATAAAGCGGCATACATACATCCAGCCCGCCATCATGCAAACGCGCCTTTTCGGCCCTTAACAAGATATATTTATGAGCAAAATTAGGCGGGTAAAACGCTGCCAGGGTTTTAAGTTTTTGAGTGCAAAGACTTAAGTCACCTTGTAACTTCGCACTTAAGTCCCCCTTAGACTGAGAAACTAACAACATTAAAGCGTACTGAAAGAACTGATCATTGATAAAACTAAATTTGGGCGCATCTTGAAGCAAATCTTGCGCCTGCTCAGCATGTTTAATCGCTATATCATAATCACCATACCAAAAGGCTAATTGCGCGCGATAATTGCATAAATAGCTATAATGGAAACCCAATTTAGCCTTCGCCAAAAACGCTTCAGATAATTTATCATCATCGAAAACATGCACACCTTCTTCGTAACGCAGCGCGTTAGCCACACGCAGTGCTGCAAAAGTAGCAGGCGCAAAAATAGCCCCTCGCTCGACGATCTGGGCCGTTTCAGTGGCCTCATCAATAATGCTTATTAAAGGCTCACCCAGAGAAATTTTAAAAAAGAGAATATTACTTTTACAGATAGCCGCTCGCGCTAGCTCACCGTGATCCATGCCATATTCATAGCCTTTCTGATGCGACTGTATGCACTCCTGATAAGGCATAAACAAGCAATCCACCAAACCAGCTAACATATTGTAAGCATTACTCAGCTCTCGGGCTTTCGGATATTGTTCGATATAAGCATGCGCCAATGCTGACATTTCTTTAGCTTGTTGATATGACTCATTTAGCGCTAACAGACTCCCATAACAAGACAGAATAAGCGGCGTGAATTCAGACTGCCCTTCCTTGCAAATTAGTTGCATAGCACGCTGGAAAAAAAACGTATGCAAGTCCGTCTCCCCTAAGATAAAACAAACCTGCCCTAAATTTGGCAATAAACGACTCGCTATCAATCGGGCCTCACCTGTAATGGACCCAAGCTTTTCTGGAGATAAATCTCTGGATGTCCAATCTATCACTGCCAGTTCAGCCTGCTGCTGCTCCAGCACTACTCTTAAGTCATCCCCCTCAGAAGGGACCTTTACGCCCACACATTCCAAAGCCATTTTCCCGAAGGCCAGTCCATGACGCCAATTACCCGCACCTATCCCCTGAATCAGGCGAGTCGCGTAAATTTCCGCCCTAGCAAGAGGTTCAGTGACATAAAGAAGAACCTCATCATAGATACTTTCAGAAGCATCAAGATCACCCAACAGATAATGACATTCTGCAGAGAGCATTTTTAGAGCCAAGGTTAAATCAAAGTGGTTACTCCATGAATCACTAGACAGCAAACTTAAACCATAACCTGAATATTGCAGAGAGGCCGACCAGACACTGGCGCTTAAGGCGTTGCCAGCCGCGGATAAATTCAGCTCTGCCAAACGTAGTTTTTCGTCAGGCTCAGCAATTAGCTTTATCCCATGGTTCAGCTGCTCAACAATTTCAAAATCTTGTTTATGCCGTGGTTTAGACTGCTCAAACTGATACAGCAATCGGCCAATATTTAAGTGCATTTCCTGCCGATCTAATTCATCAATAGACTCATAAGCCGCTTGTAACATCCGATCATGTAGAAACTTACAATGAGGCACTCGCAACACACTAGGGCAAGAGTGCTCGGGTGAAAAGTGTAAACCCTCTGTAACAAGCTGTTGCCCTTCAATGGGCTCTTCATGCCCTCCCATAACACCTAAAAACCAATCGCCCCCCTCCTGAATTAACAAGCCCTCTTTGATGGCTGGCCACAAACAGTATGAAGCATCGCTTATATCCTGATTGGTCACATAAGCCAGGGTTTCAAGATCAAATTGCGTCCCGATACAAGCAGCGACCTGAAGTATTTTCTGAGTGTAGTCAGGTAAGGTTTCCATTTTACCTAACATCAACTCGACCACATTATCGGTAATAGACTGCGCGCTTATTTCATCAAAACACCAGGTCCAGTATCCTGCTTTTAGATCAAAATTTAATAAGTTCTGACTGTAGAGTGTTTTTAGAAACTCTATAGTAAAAAAAGGATTCCCCTTGGTCTTCTCCTGTATTAATTTTGCTAATGGCTCAATATCCTCAACTGAACGATGCAATGTATCCATCAACAAATGAGTTAACTGTTGTTTTGGTAGGTTTTTTAAGCTTACTTGCGAAACAACAGACCGCCCTTCTTTCGACTGATGAGAAGCCTGCTCAATCATTTGAATTGCTGGATGATTTTCTGAAACCTCATTATCCCGGTAGGCCACAATAATATATAAGCGGCATAACTCTTCATTTAACAGCTCAGGTAAAAGATTTAAAGTTCCTCTGTCCGCCCATTGCACATCATCGATGAATAAAATCCATGGCTGTGCTTTGGTAACCGTAGAAACGAAGCGCCGTAAGACCAAATAAAAACGCGCCTGACTTTCCTGGGCAGCCAAAGGTTTAACCGGCGACAAGGCTCCCAGAACACCTTCAAACTCATCCATGAAATCAATCAGCACGCCCGCATTGTCTCCAAGTGCATCTAATAATGAGAGGCGTAATGTTGTTAGCTCACTATCTGGTAACCCAAGGCATTGATTTATCCAGACCCTTAGCGCCACTTTTAATGCAGAGTAAGGAATATTTTGCTGCAACTGTACAAACTTCCCGCTAATAAACAATCCGTTATGTGCTGCGATCGGCTTATGCACCTCATGCACCAAAGCCGATTTACCAATACCCGAATAGCCAGAGACAGACATGAGCTGCGACTGGCCTGCAGATGCACGATAGAACTGCATCATTAATGTTTCAACTTCATTTTCACGCCCATACAAAACCTGGGGAATATGAAAATGATCTGAAACATCATATTGACACAAGGCGAAATATTTAATTATACCGCCGCTACTTAATGACTCTCGACAAACACATAAATCATGCTTTAGACCCAACGCGCTTTGATAGCGATCTTCAGCATTTTTGCTTAATAGCTTTTCAATAATATTTGATAAGGCGGGTGCAATGTCTTGGCGAACATCTTTCGCTGGCTGCTGTTTTACGGCCATATGCGCGTAAACCATACCCAAAGCGTCATCCGCTTCAAAGGGTAAACAACCCGTTAGTAATTCATAAAAAACCACACCCAAGGTGTAAAAGTCGGTTCTATAATCTAGCGCACGATTCATTCGACCTGTTTGCTCTGGAGACAAATAGGCAAGTATGCCCTCAAGATTCTCAGGAGACGCTAAGACAGGCTGTTCACGCGTTAGCAAGGAAGCCAAGCCGAAATCAATGATCTGAAGTCGCTTAGTTTCGGGGTTCACGACTATATTGCCAGGGTGAAGATCCTTATGAATTACCTGTGCATGATGCACCACACTTAACGCATCGACTAACTGAATAACTAAATCCAAAAAGTCTGAGATAGGTAATTGTCTATCCTCAAACTTACCCAAATAAGATTTTAAATCAATTGCTTGAACATCTTCCATCACCAACCAAGGCTGGTTTGGGTGATCTATAAAACCCACTACTTTAACAATATTCTCATGCTTGAAGCGGTTCAAAATATCAGCGATAAAAGGCAAGCGGGAACGATCAGCTAAGCTGGAAGAGCTGCCACAGGTGCGCAAAATATAGGACTGGTGATCATTATCACTTATTGCTCGAAATACTTGGGTTTGAGTACTTTTGAAAAGTGTCTCGGAGATTTTAAAACCACTCGGATTTAACATAAATAAAACTGCGTTGTTATTGACTGAGGTATTAACTAAGGTATTGGTTAAATTAGTAATTTTAGTATAGCAGTGATGTGAGGATTTTCTTGGGAAGGCTTTATATAGAGGAAGATAGGTGAAATGAAATTGTGGGGCTAATGCCCCACACTCAATTTGTTACTTGCCGATCATGCCTTTTATCGCTGCTGGCAAATCTGCCGGCAATATGATCGACTTGCTATTATCAGACGCAGCTAACTCTCCAATTGCAGTAATATATTTTTCGCCTAACAAATACATGACAGCCATATCTTTATCGCTCATAGGTTCTGCAACCATCGCAATGGCTTTCTGCCTTGCTTCAGCCAATGCTAGCTCAGCCTTAGCATCTTGTTCTGCCGCTTCTTTTCGACCTTGTGCTTCTAGAATCTGAGCCTGTTTCTGGCCAGTTGCTTCTAGTATCAGAGCCTCTTTGGTGCCTTCAGCCTTAGTGACGGTTGCTCGGCGAGCACGCTCAGCCGAAGCCTGCTCTTCCATCGCATGCTGCATCGTTTGGGAGGGGTTAATATCCTGTATCTCGACTGAACGCAGGCTAATGCCCCACTCTTCTATCTCGGCGGCAATCGTATCGGTCAACTTGGTTTTTATTTGATCACGCGAACTCAGTGCGCTATCAAGGTCCATCTCACCAATAATAGAACGCAAGGTTGTTTGCACTTTTGTTTGGATCGCTATGTTGTAATTATCGACGCCGTAAACTGCTTTTTGCGGGTCAACTATCGAGATATACCCCACAGCGCTGGTGATAATTATGGCATTATCTTTTGTGATAACTTCTTGAGAAGGTATATCCAAAACAATTTGTTTAGTCGTTAATTTATAAGCCACCTGATCAAAATATGGCACAATAATATTCAAGCCGGGCATAAGCGTTTTCTCATATTTACCAAAGCGCTGTACTACCCACTGATACCCTTGCGGCACTAAGCGCACGCCTTGAGCGATGGTAATTAATACTAAAATAAATATCGCCAGTGCAATATATAAACCTGCGTTCATAATGTTTTTCCGTTAGTTTTTGAGCTACTTTAGTTTGTAAAATTTTTTGTTTCTTGAACGACTAGCTTTACTTTCTAGGCGCTTAACGTTTTTTCATTTTAAGCGTTTGATCCTGAACATCAATTACTTGAATCTGATCGCCTGTTTCAACCCCATCTTCAGTTTCAAAATCCCACTCATCCTCGCCCAATAAAGGCGTAGAAAAACGCACCTTGCCACAACGACTTCCCGAGGGCTTAGCAATAACCAAACCAATTTCACCCTCTACATCTGCCAATGAAATATTGCCACCATGTTTAGGTGATGGCTTTAGATATTTAAACCACACCAAGGTCAATATGGCAGAAATAGACGCCCAAAAAACAATTTGAAATGTTAGGGACAAGGAAGGATCTAGCAGAAGCAACAAACCTACAATTACCGCACCTAAACCAAACCACAAAGCAGTAAATGAGGGAATAATAAGTTCAAGTAATACTAAACCGATGCCCAGCACGATCCAGTGCCAATATAAAAGTTCCACGCGCTCTCCCTCACCTTATTGCAATTGGTTAAACAACAATTTTTTAAAACAAAGCACTTATCAACAAAGTACTTATCAACAAAGTACTTATCAACAAAACACTTACCAAAAACGTATCTGGTCGAAGCTTGCTTGTCAGAAAACTACTTATCAGATTTTTTTCTATCCGTTTCTTTTGGTGCATCACCAATTATTGATTTAGCTGGGCACACTTTAAACACCGGGCAACTTTTACAGCTTGATACAACTGCGATAGGACATAGGGTCATCATTTCTTCCTCATCATTAATTTTTGTTATACTTTTTTCAATTATTAGTTATTTAGGGCCAATCTACTCACGAAGTGTAACCGCTGCATAATTTAGAACAAGCAAAAGTTAAACTTCACCGTCATATGCCCAGTCTGCCCATATTGGCTGAACATTTTTAGGTAATTTTGGAATACGACCTAATTCAGCCCAAGGAAATTTTGGCGTATGAAAATCACTTCCCACTGAGCCCTTTAAGTCCATACGTTGGCATAGGTCACTCATCATGCCGACTTCACCTTGTTTCTGCCCAGAGGTAATCACTTCAATCCCCTCTCCGCCACATGCTTTAAATTCTGTAATCAGTTCTCGTAGTTTAGTCAGAGTCATGTTGTATTTTCTGGGGTGAGCGATCACCGCACTACCATTGGCATTTTTAATCCAGTTTACAATTTCACTTAATTCTGGCCACATACTTTTAACATCACCGATTTTGCCTGCACCTAAATATTTTTTAAATGCTTCCCCAATATTGGCAACCATCCCGGCCTCAAGCATAGCTTGTGCGAAGTGCGGGCGGCCTGGTATACCACTTCTACTCAGGTTCTGCGCCTTGCCAAGCAAATCAGGGAAGCCTTTCTTGGCTAAACGTTCAGCTATCAAATCTGCTCTCGCATGACGCGCTGTCGTCTGCTTTTTCTGCACCTCTAGCATGACCCCATCATCTAATGAGAAGTTATAAGCCAATATATGAATAGTAAAATGACGCCACACACAAGATAGCTCAATTCCTGAGACCATTTGAACATTTAAGGCGCTTGCCTTTTCCATGGCCTCTTTTTGCCCTGAAATCGTATCGTGGTCAGTTAACGCGAGTAACTTAATGCCATTTTCACTCGCTCGCGTCACAACATCACTTGGGCTTAAAAAGCCATCAGATTCATAACTGTGACAATGCAAATCTATTTTGGAGAAAATCATCTATGTTTTATCTAATCCTGTTATAACTAAAGCAATCGTGCCAATTCGAAGGTAACTGGCTACTATTTGTCCTAATAAATCATTTTTGTGTGGTATATAGTGCTTTTTGTGCCACTTTTACATTTGGTAATTTTGAACCTAAGGCATTTACACTTATAATCCCCTGCCTAGGTAATTAATCCGTCTATTTCATGGAAGCAAGTATTAAAATGTCAAAGTTGACAGAAAGCGCTAATCTACATAACACTGATAAACCAAGTTCTAATAAATTAGACCCCGACACAACAGGTTCTGCGACGCCTGATTTGGCGCATAAAAAGCCGCAAACAAGCCATATTCTTTTAGAGCTGGTAATTTGTGTCATTCTACCCACTGTAATACTAAAGTATTTAAGTGGCGATGATCGTTTAGGGCCGGTCTATGCTTTGATATTTGGCCTTTCTTTTCCTTTAGGCTTTGGTATTTTCCAATTTATTAAAGAAAAACGCTTCGGTTTTATTCCTGCACTTGGCTTTATTAGCATATTGCTGACCAGTGGTATCGGTCTTCTGGGCCTAGATGCAAAATACATTGCGATCAAGGAAGCCAGCATACCACTCATTATTGCGGTGGGAACCATTATCTCACTAAAAACCCCCTACCCTTTAGTTAAAACATTCATTTATAACGATAAAATTCTACAGATTGACAAAGTCGATGACGCACTTGCACAAAGCAATAATCAATCGGCATTTGAAAAAATCCTAAAAACGGCCACCTATATATTGGCTAGTTCCTTTTTACTCTCTGCTTTTTTAAATTATGTTTTAGCAAAATACATTGTTGTCAGCCCTTCTGGTACAGCAGAATTTAATGATGAGCTAGGCACAATGAACCTGTTGAGTTACCCCGTTATTACTATTCCCTGCATGATTGTAATGGTCTACGCCATGATGTATTTATTCAGACATATAAAGCGACTCACCGGTTTAGGTTTTGAAGAAATTATTCACCATTAACAATAGAACATATTTAATTTATTGAACAAGCGCCCAGACAGGCTCATAAGGAAGATCATGTACTACGCAATAATTTCAGAAGATGTCGAAAATAGCTTACCTAAGCGCAAAGTCGCCCGCCCAGACCATATCGCACGCTTGGAGGCACTTAAAGACCAGGGGCGTTTACTCATTGCTGGCCCACACCCCAGCATCGACTCTGAAGACCCAGGTGAAGCCGGATTTTCGGGGAGCTTGGTGGTCGCAGAGTTCGCGTCTCTCAAAGACGCACAGGCATGGGCAGATGCAGACCCCTATGTTGCGGCTGAGGTTTATCAAAAAGTCATCGTTAAGCCTTTTAAGAAAGTGCTACCATAAGACATAAACGTCTTGCACTATGAGTTGTATAATACGGGCATTGAACTTGAGATATAAAATTCCAGGCTAACAAAACAATGGCCTTAAAGTATAAATTTTTACGACTCCCCCCTTTTAAACTGAACAAACACATATATTTTAGGTACGAAACATTGAACAAAATTCTAAGCACTGTAATTTCAAGCTTTCTCTTCATTAGCATTTTTTCCGCAGGTGCACTTGCAGAAAGCATGTATGTTGATGACACCTTACTCGTCCCTCTTAGAAGTGGTGAAGGCACGAGTTTTCGAATCGTGCATAAAGGCCTTCGAAGTGGTACCAAGCTCGAAATTCTTGAAAGGAACAAAGCCAGTGGTTACGCCAAAGTTGCCACCCCAGGAGGCATTGAAGGTTATTTGCCTTCTCGTTACTTAACCGCCGCGCCTATTGCCAAGATACGCTTAGCCGAAGCAAACAAAACAGTCAGTCTATTAAAAAAAGAAAACGCTCAGTTAAAACAGAACCTAGCTAAGATTTCTCAAGAGCATAAAACCTTGAACAAAGCACATAAGAAAACAAGCTCAGAGCTTAACCAAAACAGTAAAGAGCTAAGCAATATCAAATCAATTTCAGCCAACGCTTTGAATCTAGACCGACGTAACCGGGAGCTAAGAGAAAGCAATGAGCAATTCAGAAATGAGCTGGAACTCATTCAAACAGAAAATATTCGCCTAAAGGATAAATCAGAATCCAATATGATGATGATTGGCGGTGCGCTGGTAACGCTTGGGGTTATACTGGCTTTGGTTATCCCTCTAATCAGACCGTCAAAGAAAGGCGATAGCTGGGCTTAGTTTTCGTTCAAACTGCTTCAATAATGAGCAATTGAGCAAGAAACAACCTACAAGCTATGATATCCTTTACGGATAAATGGAGACTTTTATACGAAGTAGTACTGATTAATTCCAAAAAGCACCCTTGTATTTTAGAAGTTTCCTTTTATTACTAAAGCCTTAACATTTGCTCATAGTCTTAAAACTTTGGCATTTGCGCTTTACAGTATGCCTTTTTAGACATATATAAAAGGTGTAACATTTATCCATAAGAGGTGTTGAATAGATGAATAACTTACTGAACCGAACCTGGGATGAGAAACGCGACTTTATCCGAATGAAAGTTGATACTAAAATCACTTTGTCTATCGATAATACAAACGTAAGTGTCAGTGGTTATTGCCGCGATTTAAGTGGTACGGGTATGTTAATAGAAGTAGAAGAAGTCGTTGACGCAGGTTCAACGTGTAAAACAACCCTGCCATCCACTAATGATGCTTTCCCTGCACTTGATGCAAAAGTTAAAATCATAAGATGCACCCAAATTGGTGACAGTAAATACGAACTAGGCACAGAAATACTTGAGATTGCCAGTTAGCTGTCATAAACGATATACATGAAGCTTGTTGACAATAAAGTCATTGAGACTAAAACATTAAGCCAGGTAATGAATCCATTACCTGGCTTTTTTATTGCTATAAAACATACCTAACGAAAATACGCAGCAGTAACAAACAAGAGCACCAGCCATATTCATTAATTTATATAACTGAGTTAATACTCAAGCAGCGTCGGAATGAATTCGGACCGACAAACGGCAACTTATCGAAATATATCATTTACCGCTTAAGTAAGTGCCATTCCGTCTTGGTCTATTTTATTTCCAGCATTTCAGGTGAAACTATTACGCCGTTATTATCAGCATAAACATACTGCCCCGGTATAAACGTGATACCCCCGAAAGTAACCGAAATATTTAAGTCACCAATACCTCTTTTCTCTGTTTTACGAGGATTCGTATTCATCGCCTGAACGCCTAGCTTAGTTTGGCGAATCACATCCACATCACGAATACAGCCATAAATAACTAAACCTTCCCAACCATTTTCAGCCGCTTTTTCAGCTAACATATCCCCTAATAATGCATTACGCATTGAGCCGCCACCATCAACGACCATGACTTTTCCTTTACCTGGTAAACCTACCTGCTCTTTAACAATGGAGTTATCTTCAAAACATTTTACAGTCACGATTTCACCACCAAAATTATCGATGCCACCATATGTATTTAACATAGGCTCGAGTACCTGTACTAACTCTGGGTAGTCATCGCACAAATCAGGGGTGATGATTTTTTTATCGCTCAAGGTATATCTCCTACTATTGTTTTAAAGTACGTGGTTTTAAAGTAAATGGTTCAAATCTGTCATTTTAGAATCCGCAACAGACTAACTGATTATGCCATGACAAACTAGACGCTCGATGAACCAATTACTTGATAAAGTGGAAATCAACTCCCCTGACCTAAGAGGCTATGATCCCAGCGAGGTCATATTTACAATAATATCCGGAAATATAATCCCCAAGGCAATTAACAGAGGCAAAACATAGAAGTAAGACAGCATGACGCCTCGAATATTTTTATTTGCCAATCGTAATCCGATTAAATTATCAATCACTAAGCGCCCTTTCAGCGCGACAATAAAACAAACCAGCACCCCGGAAATAACATTATTGGAAATAGAATAAGCCGTCGCCGCTTCGACAAAAAACACACTCACTAAAGTGAGCATTAACAATGTTAGCCACGTAATAATCAGGCGTTTGTTTGCATTTCTTTCAGTGCAATTTAAAACCATAAAACCTCGCTCAAAGCAGAACATACCCTAGTACTTAAACCAGAACATACCGTAGTACTTAAATTAAAACATAGAGGAGAGGAAAAATAATGATCCACGCCAAATCCACCATATGCCAATAACACGCTGCAGCCTCGAGTCCTTCATGCTGTTCTATCGAATAGGCATTAAATCGGCTACGTAAATAAACCCATAGCAAACCACACATGCCAAACATCACATGCAGTAAATGGTTGAAGGTCAGGTAATAATAAATAGTGAAGAACAGATCTGTTTCAATGCCAATGCCACGTTGACTATTAATATGATATTCCCATGCTTTAACGCAGCAATATGCAGCACCACATAAGAAGGTATAAATAATCCATTTCTGGCTTTCTTTAACACGCCCAAGTCTGATTGCCTGGACACCTTTCGCAATAAAGAAACTGCTTGTAAGCAAAATGAAGGTATTACTAATACCTGAAAAGGTATCTAACTGAAGCACGCCTTCAGCAAATACCTCAGGGTGATGGGCTTTAGCGACAATAAAAATCACAAAAAAAAGTGCAAACTCTGATATCTCGGCAAAAATTAAAATCCATACGGCTATGTCACCAGGAATCACACCCTTATCTTTATCTGCCTTATTCCCAGCAAACACCCCTGCTTGAGCTTCTCTCAGTGAAGCTCCCCCATTGGCCGAATTGATAAGCTCTCCCCCAATCTCTAATATTCATATTAAAATTTAAAAATTAAAAATTAAAAATAAATTTGAATTAGGCGCTCAATTGCCAAAATTGTTTCAGTTTCATCAGACAAGGCTTGTGCCAAACAGGCATAACAAGCTTGCTTAGGCTCCAAACCAGAATTAATCATCATCGCGGTATAAATTAAAATACGTGTTGATGCTGCCTCTTCCAAATCGTGATCTTTTAGTCGGCGCAGATCACCACCTAGCGTGACCAGTTTTTGCGCGGTTTCCTTATCGATATTAGATTCCTGGCACACAATCACCACTTCACGTTCAGGGCTTGGATAGTCGAAGGCCATGCCCACAAAACGCTGTCGTGTACTCGGCTTCAATCCCTTCATTACATTCTGATAGCCTGGGTTGTAAGAAATCACCAGCATAAAATCTGGATGTGCGATTACTTCTTCGCCGGTACGATCAATTGGCAACACACGTCGATGGTCTGATAAGGGATGCAAGACGACGGTTGTATCTTTTCTCGCTTCCACAACCTCATCCAGGTAACAAATCCCCCCTTCGCGAACGGCACGCGTCAAAGGCCCATCCTGCCAATATGTGCCATCTTTATTCATAAGATGTCGACCCACCAGATCCGTTGCGGTTAAGTCATCGTGACAGGCGACAGTAAAAATTTCTCGACCGAGCTTGTTTGCCATATACTCGACAAAACGTGTCTTGCCACAACCTGTCGGCCCCTTGATCAAGACCGGCAATTTATTTTCGGCAGCATGAGAAAAAATTTCCACTTCATTTTGCTGTGGTAAATAGTTCATATTATTTGCAGTAGTTGTCATATCGTTTCCTTTTAGTTACCGCTTGGCCACACACCTCAAGATTGACCCGTTAAATTCAAATAAAGCTTGGGCAATAACGTTGGCAGTCGAGCCGTGTCACTCACAACCGCATACCCATGATCACCAAACAGATAAGGCAAGTACTCATTGCCATCCTCATCAATAGTGATACAGAAAGGCTGTATGCCCTGCTGTTTGGCCTCCATCACCGCTTTACGTGTATCTTCAATACCATAACGACCTTCGTAATGGTCAATATCATTTGGCTTACCATCAGACAAAATCAACAATAAGCGCTTGTGAGTTGGCTGTAACTTTAATACCTCAACCGACTGCCTGATGCCCGCACCCATACGGGTGTAGTAGCCTGGTTTAACCGCTAGAATTCGCCCTCTTGCGGCATCTGTGTACGGCTCAGAAAAGTTCTTAAGTAAGTTATAACGCACCTGTTTATTCTTGATCGATGAAAAACCATAAATAGCGAAAGGGTCACCCGAGCTATTCAGCGCCTCAGCAAATAGGAGAATACTATCTCGAATAACATCAATAACACGCTCATGCGCATTTATAGCAGAGTCAGTCGACATAGATAAGTCAGCCAATAACAAACATGAAAGCTCACGTTTATTTTTACTGTGAGACTTATAAAAGTCCTGCTTATCCTCGTACTTATTTGGGCTTGTGATACCTTCAATACACGCATCCAGATCAAGCTCTGTACCAAAAGGTTGACGTCGCTGCCAGGTAGCTTGAAAATTCAGCGCGCTAAAACGGTTTCTTAATTGATAGGCAATTTGTTTAAGTCGCTCAGGTACAGGTGCAGGTAAGGCATCATCAGCTAACATGGGCTGCAGTAGACAATGATCTTTAAGCATTATGCTTCGCTTATAATCCCACTCAGGCAAAAGTGTGCCGTCCCCAACCGCCAAGTCATCGTGCTGTGGCGAGGGTAAATCCATATCAAATTTTATTGACGAAGACTGCGCCCGACGTTGGCGTGAAAGCGTAATAAGGTCCAAATCATCTGCTGCACCGGAAACATCTACATCGACATCCTCTTCTTGAGGTCGGTCCAGATCCACTTGTTCAGTCCAGCTAAATAGACTTTCCAACATGAAAATTAAAAGTCCATCAGTCTCTTTTGAATCATCATTTCGTTTGGCGTCTTTTCGAGCGCCCTTTTGTTGTTCATGTTTTTCATTATTCTGGTTTTCAACTGGTGCGTCATCCAGCTCATCATCCGCAGCAATGCTCACCCCATGTATGGGTTCGGGGTATAGCCATAAAAATATTGGAAAAGGGTCACCCGAGGCCTTAGGTAATGAGGTCACGCTACCGGGTTCTTTAAGTGCTTGCTGTATTGCTAATTCACGCGCCAGCTTATGCCCTTCCAACTTGTCCAAATCGGGCCTCATCGGCAAAATAGCAGCAACCAAGGCATAATATTTTTTTGCTAAACCTGGTCGGCTTTTGAGAATTTCGATCACTGCATTTTGGTTATCAACAAACCAATGATTAATATGCGGTAATTGGGCCGCCAAAGCCGTCAGCCAAAAGTATAAATCTTCATTCAATTGTTTATCAGGAAACAGGGCATGCCTCGGCGCAAAACGCACACTGCGTTCATCCTGCCAAGTAACGTTAGTACGTCGGTGCGTGCCCGCCACTCGCTGAAGTAATCTACGATGTAATTTAAACTCTCGCGGAGAAGCCCCTTCAATAACTTTACCAGGTGCCCCGCCTAAAGCCCGATAAAAAGGTGCCAATTGCGAACTCAGGTCGACAAGATTCACTTGTGCCTCTGCATGATCAGTCGCAGCGCGTTTGGTTATCAGTCGATGCCAATACTCACCAACTAGCTCTTCCATTTATCACCTCATTACCGCTTTTTAGCTCGGATTCTCATTCAATATAGATAACAGCTTTATCAATATATTCTTCTTTTAACTATCTCAAATACCTAGCCCTCTTAAAGACCCAGTTTTCTTAAATACTTAAGCACAGTATTCTAAAAACATATTGATAAAAAATAGCCACCACTTAAAGGTGGCCATTTTTATTACACATCTCCTTATCGGCTATTGCTTATTGATTACTACTAAACCTCTTTTATCCCCGACAAAGAAGCTGGTGAAGTAGATCGCGACACCTGAGGTGAACGCCACACCACATGCTAAACGCACCCAGAATATGGGGTGCAACTGTTCTTGAGTCGCCATAAAGCTTAAGGCATTGGCACTATCAGGAAGACGCTGTAGCACTATCTGCCATACGCCAGCGACTGTTAAAGCAAGGGTAATACCCAGCATTGAAATACACATTACCCAAAAACCCACACGCTCTAGTTTTTGGGCTTTCAGACAGTTACCTTGTGGTCGGCCACGCATGATAGGCATCGCATAAGAGATGATTGTCATCACGATCATTGAGTAGGCCCCAAAGAAGGCCAAATGCCCGTGAGCGGCAGTAATTTGCGAGCCATGAGTAAAATAGTTAACCGGTGCCAGTGTATGAATGAAACCCCATACGCCTGCGCCGAGGAAAGCCATGACTGCAGTACCCAGTGCCCACGTTAATGCAATTTTGTTACCATGCTCAAGACGACGTTCACGCACCATTTTGAATGCAAATACAACCATCATGAAGAACGGAATAGGCTCTATAGCCGAGAAGATAGAACCCAACCACAACCAGTATTCGCTTGGGCCAATCCAGAAGTAGTGATGCCCCATGCCGATCAAGCCAGAAATAAGCGCTAATGCGATGATCATATACAACCACTTTTCAATGATTTCACGATCCACACCCGTTACTTTAATTAAGGTAAATGCCAAGATAGCACCCAGGATCAATTCCCAAACGCCTTCAACCCATAGGTGAATAACAAACCACCAGAAGAATTTATCAAGTATTAGATTGTCAGGCACATAGAAAGAGAACAAGAAGAACACAGCCAAGCCGATCAAACCGGTAATCAACACCATATTGATCACGGTCTTACGGCCACGCAGTATGGTCATACCCAAATTGAAAACAAAAGCCAGCACAACAATAACCACGCCGATTTTTGTGATCGTGGGCATTTCCAGGAACTCTCGCCCCATAGTAGGCAGCAAGTCATTAAAGGTCAGCTCTGCAAGCTTACTATAAGGTACAAATAAATAGCCCAAGATGGTCGCGACACCTGCTGCTGCAAATACCCAGAACATGATGCGTGCAAGTAAAGGGCTATACAGCTCAGTCTCACTCTCTTCAGGCACAAGGTAATAAGACGCCCCCATAAAGCCGAACAGTAACCAAACGATTAACAAATTGGTGTGCACCATACGTGCAACATTGAAAGGGATATACCCTGCCAAAAAATCACCGACAATGTACTGCAGGCCCATAATAAGACCAAAAATAGCTTGTCCGGCAAACAGTACCATCGCAAAGATAAAATAATTCTTTGCCACACTTTGTGATTCATATTTCATAGTATTCCTCCTACCCCTGCTTATTCGGTGGCCAGTCGTTGTCATTGACTCTAGATGTCCAGATCAAGAACTCTGACAAGCTATGAACGTCTTCCTTCGACAGGTTAAACTGCGGCATTTGTCGGCGACCTGGAACATTTAAAGGTTGAATCGCCATCCAGTTTTGCATGAAGGCTTCAAACGTCGCCTCATCATCACCAACACCATCGTTATCACTATCAGCATAACGGTCAAATACGTTAGCCAGCTCTGGTGCAAAGTAGGCACCTTCGCCCATGATGCTATGGCAACCAACACAATTGTTGACTTCCCATAGATGCTTCCCTTTCGCCACCGCTGCCGTAATATTTTCGCGATGATCGCGATCTGGTAAAATCAGCATCGTGTCAAACGTTAACCCTAGGAGTAACAGGAAGAAAAACACCCCGCCTCCGTAGTAGATATTTCGGGCCATCCCTTTGGTAAAGTTATCAGCCATTGATTGCCTCCTGGTTTATAAAAACACTACAAAATAAGTTTTGTAGGCCCTTCATCTTATTGCTCAA
>Ga0209290_1000811_pt1 | contig 19135 bp, 21 predicted proteins | sample EN1Hudsemesocosm_2_FD_184632 | JGI IMG/M metagenome (GOLD analysis project Ga0209290, IMG submission 184632) | Methane-oxidizing microbial communities from mesocosms in the Hudson Canyon - EN10B Hudson Canyon (SPAdes) (version 2) | ecosystem: Environmental > Aquatic > Marine > Cold seeps... | reverse complement strand
CACAACCAATCAGTAAATAGATGAACCGCCAAATATCATCCTCTCCTTTTTTTAGAACCCATGCTGTTGAGCCCACAGTAATATCTTTACCTGTAATATATGGAAGTATGAAGAAAAACCAGCCAAAGCAATATACTAACAACAGTGCCACTGTACTTGCATCGAATAAGCCAAAGCAGCTCCTAGTAACCAAAAGTAGGATTAACGCAGCTATGGACAGCTTTACTTCATTCTTGCTCATAAGCTCAACTTAATAATTACACTTAACGCCCACAGCATGGGCGAGCGAAGCGAGTCCAGCCCACGTTACTTTGTGGGCGAGCATGGCTGTGTTGGTTATATGTTTTCATTTCGATGTTTAAGAATACCTTTTACGTATACATAATCAATTGCTAGTACACAGAGAAAGACTAAAAAAATAGTTATTTCTGCAGGAGCTCCACCGACTTGGCCCATATCTCGTATTAGCACTGTGCCGTTTGTAAAAAAGTGAACAGCAAGCATGACAAATAATACGTTGAGTGCAAACACACCTAAATGAGTTGAAAAAGATATCTCTGTATCTTCTGAATTTTGCACCTACTTACCTCAACCTTAATTACATATAACGCTCGGCTCACCGAGCATATTTTTGATGGCGGCTTTTGTGCGTGTTTTTGCACAAAAGATGACAGCGGAAATTTGTCCGGTGCAGCCGCTGGTTAAGTGTTAATTATTTATGGCCTCTATTAACTCAAGAGTGAGCTGATGAGACTCGTAGCTAGTGTGCAACCCCAAAACAATTTTAGACACAAAATAATAAATGTAGAAGCTAAGACATAACCATATTTTATATGGTTTCTTAATTGGTTTTATTTTATGCCTAAAAGGCACATGCATGACTGGTGGCGGGTATTGCTTATACTTATTAGTTTGAACAGCTATGTAAATAGCAACAATAGTTAGGAAAAAGAACACTATTGTACCGAATACAGCCCCAATCAAATAGCGGTGGTCAATCTCTATCATTTGTTCAATTGGCGTGCCCGTAATTGGAAAAATCGTATTTAGATTTTGACCAAACAACGCAACTAAAAGGCCCGAAATAATGAGACCATAAAAATATATTTTTCCTTTTAGTGTTGCTTCTCGATATACGTTCATATTTTCACTTAACAGCGTATTCTAATGATTCAATCATAGTATCACTTTTGAATCTTTCACTTACACTGCTTAATTAATTTTAATAAAAACATGGTTTATTCAATAACTTACGTCAACACCAACATATTATTCTAAAAATACCCTATTTTCAGAAGAGATATTTCTAGTTGCAAAAAACTAGAATATTAAAATACACACTTTAACTTAAGTTATTAATAAATAACAGTTTTAAGATAGGAAATATCATGATTGAGTCCTATGAATTCTGGCTATTAACACCGAGGCGTTTTGTTTAATGGACGATTTCAGTTCATATAAACGGCTTAAATTGAGTGTTCTTACTTTAAAACCAGTTAAATATTTAAATTATTTGACCTTAACCATCAGAAGCAAGAAAGCTATTCAAGACAGATTTATAATATATTTTTAAATCTCTGAGTAGACATAGTATTTTATGTTTTATATAGTAGCTGTGTATTCATACAGTCAAAGGATTGATTTTTTTATGAAAGATATTCCCATTCCAGTTTCAATGGAGTCTACCAAGCTTATTCCTCGGTATCGCTTATTTATTCGGGCACAAAATAAAGCCTATCAAACAGAGAAAACCTATGTTTTTTGGGTGAAACGCTTTATTTGTTTTTATAATAAAACACATCCTGACAACTTAAACGCAGAACAAATAAGCTATTTTTTAACCTCTTTAGTTCTTGAGGGTAATGTTTCTAAAAATACTCAAAGAACTGCTTTAAACGCTTTGGTTCATTTTTTTGAAAAATTCTTAAATCGTCCTCTTAAAGACTTAACCTTCGAAAGTGCTAAAAAGCAAAGAAGGATACCTGAAGTTTTTACGCATCAAGAGGCTAAGAGCGTTATATCAAGAGTACAGGAGCCTTACCGCTTAATGACTGACCTGATGTATGGTTCTGGCCTTAGAATTTCTGAATGTGGGCGTTTAAGGGTTAAAGATATTGATTTTGGCTTTAAGTCTATTATTGTTAGAAATGGTAAAGGTGATAAGGATAGAGCTACATTACTTCCTAATAGTGCGGTTGAGCGTTTAAAGCGACAAATTGAAAAGGTTCAACTTCTACATGATCAAGACCTCGCTAATAATTGTGGTGAAGTTTATTTGCCTAATGCACTTGAGCGTAAATACAAACGAGCTAATAAGCAGTTAGCTTGGCAATACCTTTTTCCTGCTTCAAGATGCTCAACTGATCCGCGTTCTAACAAATTAAGACGGCACCATGTAATGGATAATACGGTTCAAAAAAAGGTAGCCATTGCAATTCAAGCGTCAGGTATTCTTAAACTATCTGGTTGTCATACTTTTAGGCATAGCTTTGCTACTAGATTGCTTCAGAAAGGCTACGATATTCGCACCATTCAAACATTATTGGGGCATGCCGATGTTAAAACAACTGAAATTTATACGCATATTGTTGGTCGTGGTGGCTCTGGTGTTATTAGCCCGACTGATGATGATTAATACTTTAAACATGAAGGAGTAGTTGAGTGAATACTAATTTGTATTGGGTTGATTCTTTCGATCATGGGGAAGATTGGTTTGTGATAGCGGTAAATGCTTATGAGGCACGAAATTTTTTTGCGCTTGAAATGGGTTATGATGTTAATGAAGATGAAGTTACATCATTATCGGTCGGCTCTATCCCCCAAAATTTAGAATATATTACTCCCCAGTTTGCAGATGAAGGTATTATCAAGCTTTGTGGTGGCGATATGATCTTATATGAAGATGCAGACTTACTAGAGCTTTTCGACCAAGGCGCTTTAGATTTACTTGGTGCAGAAACAAGGATTGTGAAAATCGAGCACCAAATTTTTATTGAAGGCAATGTCGCTAGGGCTGCTCTTCAGTCTTTTAAATAATATGGCGTGTTATGGCGCCCTCAAGTCACTCGCCATTGCATCCACAATTGCGGCCACGTTTCTAACGTTACAACAATGTATAACGTTGTGAGATTTCCTCATAATTAGCGACGACTTTACTGACATAACGACTCGTTTCTTCATAAGAAGGAATGAATCCATAGCGTTTATAGATCGGTTGATTGGTCCAGGTTTTTGATAAACCTGCATTATAGGCGGCAGAGGCTGCAAGTATATTACCATTACGAACCCGCAAGGCATTTGCAAGCATTTTCACCATGGCAAATATCGGCTTTTGATAGGTAAAACGTTGATCAAAATGATCAAAAAACTCAGATTCACCAAATAAATCACGCTTACCTAGTTCCGTAATGTTGGTCTGTATATACTCATGGTAGTTACTTTTTGCCTGCCGTATATCGTCATTGATAGAGCTAAGTTCAGTTAAGTAGTCAACTTGCTTTTGAGCTTCTTTCGATGCTGACTTATCTTGCCTTAAAAATTCTAAAGCTCTATCTAAATTAAAGAATTTGGCGCTTTTATTATTTTTTTTGTACGTACTTCTATATTTAATGAGCTCGTTATATTTAGTGAGTGAGTTTGCCAGCTCCGGTTTTTTGTAGGGCGCTAAATGGTGCTCGGGAAGATCCCCTGCAACAATCATTTGGTGCCCCTTTCGAGCAGTGTAAGGCATAAATTGGCAGATACCTGCTGCCATGGCTGGGGATAGTGCGAATTCACAAAAGAGTGATTCTGCTTTAATTTGCGACAATACCCAAATAGGGTCTACTGGATAAAGTGCCTCGTGATGTTTAACTGCTTTATTGACCCAGTAAATAATATTCGTTAGGCGGTTTTTAAAGTCGATTTGTTCAAAAGGTTGTTCCCAAAATTGCAAAGACATACCTGCATAGTTGTCTTTAAGGAAGCTAAAAACGGCACGCTCTAACTTTACTCTGTCATTATCTGTCAAATAGAAGGGAGTGCCCCGTTTAATGAGAAACCGTAATGACTTATCTTGATCAAAATCACTTGATATATCAGTACTCAACGCAGAAAAACTAAGTGCTGATAGCATCGCCCCAGAACCAGCGTATAAAAATTTACGTCTGGAGAGGTTTGGTCTATTTTCCATGAAAATGTCCGTCAGGTTAAAGAGAGTGACGATGGTTCGTTACTCTACATAAAAAACATTAAGGTTAAGCGTTCGCGTTAGAATGAAAGACGAACGGTGGTTCCATTAAATTAATGATCAATATCTTTAAGGCTTTCAATATACTGTTTACGCCAGGCGATTGGTGTTGCACCGTTTTTTTCCTTAAACACCTTAGTGAAGGCCATGTCAGATACATAACCTACTTCCTCTGCAATGTCAGCGACTGACTTTTGAGAGTTTCGTAAAAGGTCGGATGCTATGCGCATCCTTACCAAGGTTAAATACTGAAACATGGGTTGCCCCACCATATCTTTGAATCGACGAGCGAAAGTTGCTCTAGACATTGCCACTTCAGCGGCTAATAAGTCTAAGGTCCAATATTTTTCGGGTTGTTGATGTATTAACTTAAGCGCCTTGCCTATTTGTTTATCAAATAGCGCTGCAATAAAATTATGTGAATCAAGTTTATTGATATGAAAACGTATCAATTCAACCAATACCACTTCCGTTAGCTTATTTACCACCACCATCGCGCCAGGCGTTTGAGAATCATATTCGGAGCTTAAGTGCTCCAAGGTGGTTTTTAACCAAGAAAGCTCAGCAATTTCATCCGAACTCAATACGAGTATCGGAGGCATTGCCTCATCTAGTGGCGAAGGGATGGGATCACGAAAACTAAAATAACCACAAAGCAGGTGTGTAGGCCCGTCAAAAGTCTCCGTTGTTTCGCCCTGCTTTGAACTAGATAGAACATGTTCATCCCCCCTACCTATAAATACAAGATCACCTGGCCCTAATAAATAGTCTTCGCCTGAAAAAGAAACCCAACACTGACCTCTACGAACATAATGAAAAGCAGATGAATACTCTACCTTTTCCTGCATTTCCCAGGGAGGGTCAAGCTTGTCACAAAAGTAAACACTACCGTGAGTTTTGATGCTTGAAAGTATTTCAGATAATACAGGCATGAGACGATCTCGCTATTTATAGAGACTATTGGGTATAGAACGTATCTACTAACTTACATAAGATACATCCATCGAATAACGAAATCAAAACTTAAGTAAGGAGTAGCAATGCAAGTTGATGTGTATACCACCAAGACATGTCCTTATTGTTTTGCAGCAAAAGGCCTTCTAACAGAAAGAGGAATTAGATTTAATGAGCACGATGTCAGTTTTGACCACTCTATGAGAATAAAGTTGATGGATAAAACAGGTCGCCGAACGGTGCCACAGATTTTTTTTAACGATCAACATATCGGCGGGTTCACCGATTTAGAACAGTATTTTGAAAACCAATCGTAATTATCTAAACTAAGCAAAAGTAACCTTAAAGGAAATAGCACTATGAAAATCAAACAGTTATTCACTAGCATTATTACAGCCTTCGCATTATTTGTAGGTACAGCGACAGCCGCTGACCACTCCACAATATCGTTGGCTATAGGAGGCTATGATTTAGTTTCTTATCATCAGAGCAACGGTCCTAAAGTAGGAAACGGCCATCAGTTGGCAAATTACGAAGGTAATACTTATGCTTTTGTAAATGCTGAAAACAAAGCTAAATTTGAAGCAAACCCTGCGAAGTATGTGCCTGAATTTGGTGGCTACTGTGCATATGGTGCATCATTAGGTAAAAAGTTTTATGGTGATCCGCTAGCGTCGACTATTGTAGACGGAAAGCTTTACCTTAACCTAGATAACAAGGTAAAAAGTATTTGGGTTAAAGACCGTACAGCTAACATTGTTGCAGCTAACAAACAGTGGCCTTCAATTAAATATGTACCCGCTGCTGAGCTTTAATTTTTAAACATATAAAGCATTAGGTATAAACACTAATCCCGATTTATTTCGGGATTTTTTTCGTCAACGTACCCTGGCATATATCGTTAGAGCGCTTTACTTACTTATAAAAGCATCAGGAGAAAACATCACGATTCACTACAACAAGCTAAACCCTGAAGAGAAATATGTTCTGATAAAAAAAGGTACTGAATGCCCTTTCACAGGTAAATGACTAGATAGAATATGTTCATCTCCCCTACCTATAAATACAAGATCACCTGGCCCTAATAAATAGTCTTCGCCTAAAAAAGAAACCCAACACTGACCTATACAAACCTAATGAAAAGCAGATAAATACTCTACCTTTTCCTGCATTTCCCGGGCAGGGTCAAGCTTGTCACAAAGTAAGCACTGTCGTGAGTTTTGATGCTTTAGAGTTTTTAAAACAACACAGAGATGAGACGATCTCGCTATTTATAGAGACTATTAGGTATAGAACGTATCTACCAACTTACTTAAGATACATCCATCGAATAACGAAATCAAAACTTAAGTAAGGAGTAGCAATGCAAGTTGATGTGTATACCACCAAGACATGCCCTTATTGCTTTGCAGCAAAAGGTCTTCTAACAGAAAGAGGCATTAGCTTTAATGAACACGATGTCAGTTTTGACCCCTCTATGAGAATAAAGTTAATGGATAAAACAGGTCGCCGAACGGTGCCACAGATTTTTTTTAACGATCAACATATTGGCGGATTCACCGATTTAGAACAGTATTTTGAAAACCAGTCGTAATTAACTAAACCAAGCAACAGTAACCTTAAAGGAAATAGCACTATGAAAATTAAACAGTTATTCACTAGCATCATTGCAGCCTTCGCATTATTTGTTGGAACAGCTACAGCCGCTGATCATTCCACAATATCGTTGGCAATAGGAGGTTATGATTTAGTTTCTTATCATCAGAGCAACGGTCCTAAAGTAGGAAACGGCCATCAGTTGGCAAATTACGAAGGTAATACTTATGCTTTTGTAAATGCTGAAAACAAAGCTAAATTTGAAGCAAACCCTACGAAGTATGTGCCTGAATTTGGTGGCTACTGTGCATATGGTGCATCATTGGGTAAAAAGTTTTATGGTGATCCGCTAGCGTCGACGATTGTAGACGGAAAGCTTTACCTTAACCTAGATAACAAGGTAAAAAGTATTTGGGTTAAAGACCGTACAGCTAACATTGTTGCAGCTAACAAACTTTGGCCTTCAATTAAATATGTACCTGCTGCTGAGCTTTAATTTTTAAGCATGCAAAGCATTAAGATATAAACAGTAATCCCGATTTAATTCGGGATTTTTACGTCAACGTACCCTAGCATATATAATTAGAGCACTTAACTTACTTATAAAAGCATCAGGAGAAAACATCATGATTCACTACAACAAGCTAAACCCTGAAGAAAAATATGTTCTGATTGAAAAAGGTACTGAGCGCCCTTTCACAGGTAAATATGATGATTTTTTTGAAGGGGGCTTTTACACCTGCAAGCAATGTAATGAACCATTATATCGATCTGAAGATAAGTTCCCTTCTCACTGTGGTTGGCCAAGTTTTGATGATGAAATTTCTGGCGCAATCAAACACAAGGTTGACGCTGACGGCAGACGTACAGAAATACTCTGTGCAATATGTGACGGCCATCTAGGTCATGTTTTTAACGGCGAGCGGTTAACTGATAAAAATACCAGACATTGTGTAAATTCCATTTCTATGAACTTCGTTAGTAACGAAGATAAAAGCAAAGAAGGGTAAGTCCTTATTTAACTTTCTAAGCGTCTTAGCTTAATCGAAGGAAATAAACATGAACTCAGTAGGCCGTCTGTTAAGTCGTCACCTTCAGGATCTAACGCCAGGCAAATTAACATGGATAGGCCTACGTCCAGAGCGTAAAGCCTCCATGATGATGGTTGAAGAGGTTCAGGCAATCAAAGATTTAGGCTTGCAGGGAGATCGTCGATGTATTGGCACGCCCGGATCAGCTCGGCAAGTCACCTTAATTAACCAGGAGCACCTTGAAGTAATCGCAAGTTTATTGGGTATTAAGTCAATCAACCCTAATTTATTACGCCGAAATTTAGTTGTAACGGGTATTAACCTGATTGCGCTTCGGCACCAGCGCTTTCGAATAGGTGAGGTTGAATTTGAAGCAACAGCGCACTGCCACCCCTGTTTACGAATGGAAAAAGCATTAGGTAAAGGAGCTGTCGGCGCTATGTTAGGGCATGGTGGGGTCTGCGCTAAAATCATTACCAGTGGCACAATTTTTATTGGTGATTCGGTGACAAAACTTTAAACATAAAACTGATATATTTAAGCGTGTTGTTTAAATTTTATTGAATGGGGATGCTGCAATTATCATTACATCCGACCAGTAAGCTTATTTTAGGCTTTATAATATTTAGACGACCTCACTTCAAGCTCAAACTCGTGCTATGCTGAATAGACGCTATTTGATTGAATATATTATGATTTCAGCACATCGAGATATAATTTCCTGCCAAGATTGTGGACATTTATATGACCTGCCCCATGTCGGCAATAATCAGCAGTTAGAATGCAAGTTCTGCAACCACGTCATGCTTACGCATCGACCTGATTGGGAGCATAAAGTGACCGCTTTCACCATTGCGGGTATCATTCTATTTATCCTTGCTAATGTATTTCCCTTTATTGGTATTGAAACTGCTGGCCAGGTTCATAATAGTAATTTAATCGGGGGCGTACAGGCCTTAATTCAACGCAAAGAATTTTTGTTGGCATCAATCGTTTTTATCACCATTTTTCTGTTTCCACTCTTAGAATTATTAGGTGTTCTCTACATTTTACTTTATCGATTTATGAATATGCGTGCGCCATTTATTGGCATGATTGTTCATATATTACATATTTCCAAGCCGTGGGGTATGCTTGAAATATTTTTGGTTGGCGTCGCTGTGGCTAGTTTGAAGCTGGGAAACTTTGCCGATATTATTCTTGGCCCCGGAATTTATGCCTTTATCGGTTTAGTATTGACTCTAATTGCCAACAACCTTTACCTGAGCCGTGAAGACATTTGGGACTGGCTAGAACACGAAAACTTTTACTCTGAAGAAGAGGATGAAGCCCTTATATCGTGTCATTGTTGTGAAGCTCATATTGGCATTTCTCTGCTTCAAGACAATAACGAATGCCCGCGCTGTGGAACACACATACACTTATATCAACCACATAGCATTCAAAAAACAACGGCCCTTTTAATTGCGGCATTGCTGTTATATATTCCGTCCAATTTATTACCGATCATGACGACCACACATCTTGGACAAGAAAACACGGACACTCTAATCTCGGGAGTATTACACCTCATTCAGTCTGGAGACATCCCGATTGCAATGGTGGTATTTATTGCCAGTATTGTTGTGCCTATCGCTAAATTAGTTGTGATGGCGTATTTACTTTGGAATGTATCGATCAATTTCACTGGTGACCCCAAACAAATGTCTCGTTTATATCGATTAACTGAATTTGTGGGCCGATGGTCTATGATTGATGTATTCGTCGTTACAACATTGGTTGCTCTGGTGCAGTTTGGGCTATTGGCTAATATAGAACCAGGCGGCGCATTATTATGCTTTGCCGGAGTCGTAGTACTTACTATGCTGGCAGCAGAAACCTTTGACCCTAAGCTGATTTGGAAAGCATATGAAAATAAAAAACCAAGTAGGGACCAACAGGAATGAGTGAAAACATCCCAAATATTAGCCGCACTAACAAAGTGTCTCCAATTTGGATCGTACCTTTACTCGCATTGTTAATTGCCGGTTGGTTAGCGCTCAAGGCATGGCAAAATAAAGGTCCAGAAGTTCAAATAATATTTGATGATGCCGCAGGTATTGTAGTAGGTAAAACACACGTCAAATTTAGAGATGTAGTCGTCGGTAAAGTCACAAATATCAAACTTACAAATGACTTTCAAAAAGTCACGACTCTAATCGAACTTGACCCACAGGTTAAATCATTAGTGTCTGAGTTTACTCGTTTTTGGGTGGTTTCCCCCCGAATTTCATTAAGTGGCGTTAGTGGTCTTGATACATTATTGTCAGGTGTTTACATTGAAATGGACCCTGGTGAACGAGGTGAATATCGCTCTCGTTTTGAAGGGCTTACTGAACCACCATCTGTTAGATCTTACCAACAAGGCACTCAATATATTTTATTAGCTGAGGAGCTCGGTTCTTTAGATATAGGCTCTCCTGTTTACCATCGGCAAATTCCTGTTGGTGAAGTCACACGCTACCGTTTATTGCCCGAGAAAGGAAAGGTAGAAATTCGTATTTTTATTAATGCGCCACACGATGAATTAATAAGAACAAATACTAAATTTTGGAATGTCAGTGGTATCGGTTTTGAAATTGGGGCCAATGGTATCGTTGCAAAAATGGAAACTCTATCTTCATTAGTCTCTGGCGGCCTTGCGTTTAATACTCCGTCATTTATGACAAGCAAAACAGGTGTCGCAAACTCAGGCAGTCAGTTTTATTTATTCAATGACCAAAAAGCGGTTGCAGAAGGAGCTCTTACGATTTCCTTCCCTTACATATTAAGGCTTGATAGTTCGGTAAGAGGTTTGGTAAAAGACGCTCCGGTTGAGTTTAGAGGTATACAAGTTGGTAAAGTTGAACACGTTGGACTTAATTATGGTATTGGTGCTGACAAACTTGTGAATGTAGTCATTTCTATCCAGCCTGAACGCGTGAACCCTAACAATACTCCAACCTTAAATGAGCTCAATAAACTGATGGAAAATTTGGTCTCTGCAGGCATGCGCGCACAGTTAAAACCCCGAAACATTATAACAGGGTCACTTTATATAGATTTGATACCAAATTATACCGAGCCGACAAAAGGTACGCTTGGCGCGTTAAAACGTTTCAATAATTATTGGGTATTGCCCTCTTCTAAAAATCAGCAATTGCAAATATTTAAACGCGTATCTGATATTGCTCAACGCATTGAACAGCTCCCCTTTGAAGCCATTGCTAATAATCTTAATAACAGCCTTAACAGTACTGCCCAAATCGTAGAAGATATTAATAAGAAGAAAATAGTCAATGATATTAATAGCTTGCTAGCTAATCTTAATGGTTCAAGCGATTCACTCGCAAATACAATTACAACGATGCAAAGCACCCTTAAAACAATTGATCAAGCCATTGCTCCTGACTCAGCAGTACATTACCAACTACTAGAAATGCTGAAAGACGTTAGTGCTGCCTCAATATCTATGAAAGCTTTCAGCGATGAATTGTCGCGGAATCCTAGTACGTTAATTCTAGGTCGAGACGAGGAAAAATAGACATGATGAAACTACTCACAACCTTAATGATATGCTTACTTGCAGCTTGCTCTACAAAAATTTCAACACGCTATTACAGTCTTCATGCTTTACCAGAGCCTTCTACAATGGTTAGTTTACCCGCCGATACTACATTAGGTATTGGCCCAGTAAAGTTACCGTCTATGCTTAACCGTAAAGGTATCGTAACTCACAAAAAAGGCTCTGCGGTGCAAATCGCCAGTCATGATGTTTGGGCAGGTCGCCTTAAAGAAGATTTTTCACGTGTCGTCGCTGAATTAATGGCTCAAAGTCTAGGGGTTAATGACGTAGTAACAGAGCCCTGGAACACACGTTTTCGACCACAGTACCAACTTCAATTGGATGTTCAGCATTTTAGTGGGCAACTGGGAGGGGCTGTTAGGTTTAAAGTAAATTGGATTCTTAGCGGTAATTACGGCAAAGAAAAATTAGTGAGCCGTACCGACGACATCACACTACAAACTGAGGGTGATGATTATCAAGCTTATGTCTCAACCTTGAACGCCCTACTGGCTGAATTCAGTAAAACAACGGTACGCACTGAAATTGCTAATGAAATAAGTAAACGTGCTATGAGCGACTCTAACTAGCGTTTTCAATCGAATTTAATTGAACAAAAAGAACATCGCCTGTGTCTAACCAGTATGTTCAGTAAGAAACAGAGACATTTATCACCGGTTAAATCAAGGCGTAAATTATGAGCGATATTAAAAATTCAGGAAGTGCAGACTCAATGCCAATGACTGGTAGTAGTTGCGGTATCAAACCCAGTAAAGAAGCGCTTGAAAAAGGTTACGAGGTAGATTTTTCAGAAGCAAAAGACTTCCTTAAGCATGAATCCGACACCGATACTTCTACCGAAAAAAACATATCGATAGAAGCTGATACGGATTCATAAGCTATAATTGAGCCGCATCGGAATAAATTCTAATTTCAAAAAGTACGTTTTAAGCTTAAGGTGGCAAAATTAGGGATCACACCATTTTCATTATGCATGCCACTTCGTAATTCTGTAATTGAGCCTTTAGGCGTCGTTACTTTATCCTCTGAAGTATACGTTTCACCATCATCCGTACCGGCATCATAGACCTTTAGATCAATTGTTTTGTTGGAGACCCATGTACCGTTTTCACATAGGTTAAGATTCGACACACCAACAAACCAGTCAGGACTTGGTGCTATCATCGTCATAAGTGTTAGTAATGAGTATTCACCCCTGACCTTAAAATCAACCTCGGCAAGACCCGAAGCGCTCTTAATATCGGGCCCATGCACAACGGAGCTCGCCTGTTTTATTTTCATCGCCCATTTCACTTCTTTAATAAATTTCCTATTTATTCCTAGCTCAGACACATCTTTGATACCGACGGTTGCTTTTTGTCCTAGGGACCAAAAACTAACTTCAGTGTTATGCGTAGCGCCAATTAATTCCGAATAATGAGCCTTATCTGGAAAATCATTTGGATGAGTCTCTTCACTCCAAGTACTGTTTAATATCGCAGAATATGTCGCACTTCCCTCACACCCATCGACGTTATAGTGTTCAGGTATTGAAGCACATGAAGATAAGAGTGAAATTCCTACCCCTAAAACGATTGAAGTTTTAATCACTTGAAGAACCTTTAATTTATTACAAAATAAGGAAGAGTACATTTTTCTTTTCTCAAGTTAATAGGATTAAAAAGCGATAGGTAGTGTACTAAATGACAAAATTAAACATTTCGTGTTTTTTAGACACCCTAGCTATTATTATTGTTCATTAAATCAAAAACATCCCCTTTTTTTCTTAATTCACTTGACTGAACAAAAAAACATGATAGCGTACTAGTACATGAATACAGACAATATATATCGACAAGACTTACTTAAACACCTATTGAGAGCAAAAAACCCTGAAGGAATGAACACCATTCTTCAAGACCTTCTTACGCCCTCAGAGCTCAGTGAAATTAGTAAACGTCTGCAAATAATTAGATTACTTGAAACAGGAATGCCACAACGCCAGATAGCTGAAACGCTAGGTGTAGGTATTGCTACCGTCACACGTGGTTCACGTGCATTAAAAGACAAATAGGTTAGCTATGAACAAAAAGCCTTCAAAAATTGAGCTTCCTCGAAAGCCTCATTACATCACGATCGGCGCAGATTGTGATTTTTTTGCACTCTTCAAAAAGATAGAGAAACGCTACAAACATTGTTTTTTTCTTGAATCATTAGGGGAAGAAAGCCATGTATCCCGACATTCAATTATTGGTTTTGATCCTGAAAAAATATTTTATGCGAATGGCACCAGCTTAACAATTGAAGAGCGCGATGGCAGCAGTGAAAGTTTTAATAGTGAAAACCCCTATTATTTATTGCGCGATATTATTCCACAGAACGTACTATCACGAAAATACGCTGGCGGGTTAACTGGTTATTTAGGGTACGACAGTATGAACTACTTCGAACCCACACTCTCCTTGCAAAGCAGTACCATGTTTGACGCTTTTCGGTTTGGTTTATTCATGGACGGCTTAATCCTGGATAAGATGACCGGAGAAATTATTTATTTTTATTATCACAATAGCCGTCTTGATTTGGTTAAAGCTTTAATTGCAGAAAAAGATATTCCAAACGGCACGCTCACGGTCACTCCCAAAGAAGAAACTATGAGTCAGTCAGAGCATCGCGACGCGGTGTTAAAAGTTAAACAGGACATTATCGACGGTAAAATATTCCAAACCGAAGTTGGTTTTAAAAAGCGCTTTCACCTCGAAGGCGACACCATCAATATTTATGAACAATTACGAGAAGTGAACCCCTCGCCTCAAATGTATTACGTAAAGTTTGATGAGCAAAAATTAATTGGCGCAAGCCCTGAATTATTATTTCGTTTACGCCAAGGTGAAATGGAAACTTTTCCATTAGCAGGTACTGCACTTCGTGGTAGCAACAAGCAGGAAGACACGTCTTTTGCCCGTGCATTACTCAACGACCCAAAAGAAATTGCCGAACATAATATGATTGTTGATCTACACCGGAATGATATTGGTCGAGTGGCTCAGTTTGGAACAGTAAAGGTTAGAAACTTAATGGATATTAAGCGCTTTAGCCACGTACAACACATCGCCAGTGAAATTGTAGGCATCATATCAGATGAAGAAGATATGTTTTCTGCGTTAGCGAGTAACTTTCCTGCTGGCACACTTACCGGGGCACCCAAAATCGAAGCTATGAAGATTATTGATGACTTGGAAATAGACGGTCGTGGACCTTATGGCGGCGCCGTCGGTCATTTCTCATTTAATGGAGATTGCACTTTTGCGATTCCCATTCGTACAGTTTTTGCAAAGGGTGAAGAGGCCTACGTACAAACTTGTGGCGGTAATGTTTATGATTCAAACCCTGAAGACGAGTATGAAGAAATTCGTCGCAAGTTTGCAGGCACCAAGAAAGTACTCGATAAGTTTTTACCTAAAGGTCAGGAGCCAACATTATGAAAGTTTATATCATCGATAACTACGACTCCTTCACTTATAACTTGTATCAATTTATTGGCGAGATACTCACGACCGAAAGAAACATTGGTAATATCTCAAGCTTCGAAATTATTGTAAAACGTAATGATCAAATCTCACTAGATGAAATTAAAGCGGCGAAACCAGACCGAATTATTATTTCACCAGGCCCTGGTTCACCTGAAGATGAACACTACTTTGGTATTTGCGCTGAAGTCATTAAGGAGTTAGGTAAAACGACTCCCTTACTTGGTGTCTGCTTAGGCATGCAAGGCATTGTTCACGTATTTGGAGGTAAAGTAGTCAAAGCCCCTTTACCTGTTCATGGAAAAATAAGTGCGATCAATCATGATGGTCAGGGTCTATTTAATGAGATTCCTGATGGGCTGGAAGTCATGCGTTATCATTCACTAATGGCCGAATCTAAAAGCTTTCCCGAGTGCCTGAAACTCACGTCAGTTGTTGGAGACCTAAAGGTAAATGAATTTGACACGGTCAGACAAATTGAAGAGGGTCGTGATTTCGAAATTATGGCCTTACAGCATAAAGAATTCCCTATTTACGGCATACAGTTTCACCCTGAATCATTCGCAACAGAAGGTGGTAAGGAGCTGATCAAGAACTTTTTACTTGCTTAACTAACTACGTAATTTATCGTGAGTTGGGCGTGTGGTCGTTGTGCAATAACTTACGCCATTTAAATTATTGATACATCGTTACTGCCCAGTTTCCTGAAAGTGCAAGTTTCTTAGCATGAGAGGTATCTCCATCTTTGGCGATACTGTCAATATACCGTACTAAACCTCCTGCAGCAGCTTCCATCGATTCATAAGGCCCTACTTCAGTTCCTTCCCTTGTAGAAAAATAATACGCTGTATCAACTTTAAAAAACCGACCTGAGCGGAAGTAAGTACCGCTATTTTCATTTTGGCGGAACTTAATTTCATTTAAATCCATATCTTTTTGTTCTAAATCGATACCAGTCATACTCGACCTCAATAGGCTGTATTACACGTAACATTAAGTTAGACAGAATCGTACTAAAAAATACTGCAAACATAATGATCAATCATGCAACATTGTGCAAGCAAGGGGATATAAAACAATGGTTTACATTTACGATGTGTAACAGAGTGCTGTAGGTCTATTGCTAAACTCCGCGCTTAATTTTTCTAAAGATATGAATATAAATACTATGGGTTATTACCAATACTCTTATTTAACCTATTTTAATTCAACTCCACTGAACTATTTTCTGACTAATAAGAAACTCTTTCTTCTAAGCCGTGAAGTAGTTACTCATCATCATCAGTTTGTTCATACTTTAAACGTAAATAAATCGTAAAATACTTTATAAAAATAATAACGCCCTAGTACTTAATAGTTGGCATCAATACAAGCAAAAGCTTCTCATTGACAGCGCTGACACTAGAGATAAATAATAATTTATGACAAGGATGGTTATATCGTCGGAGTACTGATTCACATGATTGAAGTCATTCTTATTTTATTAGCAGGTTTGGCAACTTACCGTATATATCACTTATATCAAAACAAAAAAACAATACATATAAATGTTGATGAATATAATACCGATACTACTATATCGATCAATTATAACTACGCTGCAAAGATGGTTGCACTTAAAGATGCTCAAGTATTCTGTGGAACGCAATTATTACCTTTGAAGCGCCGTTTTGGCGACTTAAATTCTGAAAGATTTAACTGGCTAAAAGAAGCGAGCGCTTTTTATTTAATAGGTGCAATTGAACAAATTGGTAACAGACATCAATGTGATTCACACTGCAGAAAAGAACTAACTACACTTGTTTTAAAATCAAATCTAAAAATACCCTGTCATATGACAGATACTTACCTAAACAAAGCCCTTTATATTAATTCAGATGACGATAATACAACGTTGGTAAGTGCTGGAGAAATCGCTGCTAGAAACTGGATTGCAGGTCACGTGATTACAAAAAGGACAACGCTTGAAGAGAGCCTTAATCACAGAGGGATCATGGCTTAACTCAATAGATACAGATTGTATCTGCTAGAATATTGATGAGATTGCTACGAATTAACTTTAAGCAATTAGCTCAAGTTCGTTTTGTTGAATAAAAGTCATAATTTTCGAAATACATTTACTAGACGGTGTAATTTCGGATAAGAACAAACTTGGTACATCACCATATTCCTCAAGTAATAACTCCAACACTGGGCAATCTTCCTCATCGCTCAGATCAATCACCCAAACAGTGATATTATCGCCAATTTCAAGCAATGCTTCCAAATTTCCAGGCCCAAAAACGTGAATATTTAGGTCGTAACTTGCTAATGTTGTTTGAATTTGGTGACCGTATGCAGCAGATTTAGAATATACACCAAGCGATGTCATTATTAAGTCGTTTGAAGATGGTACCAAAGAACTTAGTCCAGGTTTCTCTTTCTGCGAAGTTAAATCCTCACTCACTCCGTAAGGATTTGCCTCAGATAACAGATATTTATTGTTGTTAACGCCAAGACCAAAAACAGGGAGGCTAGCATTGTTTGAAATCAAATGTTTATTATGAGCATTCGCTAGAATTGGAACACGCAGCGCATCTGTGGCGCAGGTATTCCAGATATCTTTTTTTAGGTAGTTAACCTTTATGCGGCAATCATCTTCAGACACAGTAAACGCTTTCGTTCGATTTCCAACAGATTTTAGCTCAGCACTGGTTTTAACGTTCTTAAGACCAAACAACTGATTTAACATTGTCATCACCATTTTTTTATTTATGGGGGGTAATAACACCATTAAACTAAATTAGTCTAAAAATCAGCATGAACAAACTGATGAAAAGTGTAAAAAAGTGAAAAACATTTAAAGTAGTGAGCCTATAACTCTCACGGCCCTCACTAAGCATCCATATAACTTGAAACATGCGGTGCTATCTCGTAACTAAGAAAAGTCCTTTGGGTGTTTTGAGTAACGACACATCCTTTTGACGCAACTACTAGTTACCACTTAGCCGCCAATAGATAGTTTGGTACACCAAGACCACCTAGTTAGTACATTTTGTACTCATTGAAAAGCAGCAACATCATTACCCTGCTACGCTGATTTTTTCAGAGCCATTGCTTTTTAAATTGTCTTAAAGAATAAAAATATAATCCGTAAGCAGAAAAAACATTTCTGCCTTTATCTTTCCTTAAGACTCAACAGGTATAATAAGAAGCACTAGAATGACTAGGCAAAACAAACTGAATCCTCACAGTAAATTAATCAGAACAACGAGTGTTAGCTAGATACAAAGCTTTCAATTCAGCCATGCTAACGTCCGCTGTTTGACGATTTCGACCTAACTCGTCACCTCCTATAATAATTTTAAGTGATTTATGGTTTTTCATTATCGTCTGAATGTCAGCAGACCAAACGACATTGCTGGCATAAAGCTTACTGGTAAATTTTTGAAGTTTTCCGTTATCAATTTTGATGCCTACCTGCTTCATATTAATATCAATATTTGTGGTGGTATTCACCATGAGATGATCTTCAAATACATTGAGCCACATTTGTGTTGTATAGTCTGGGCTGTTTAATTCGAAAGTCGGCGATGCGACCGAACAACCATTCCATGATTTAATAGCATTCGAGTTCCCAACCAACGGATTTACTAAAGGCTCACTCACCTTTTTTTGTGAAGTTTTAGTATTCTCAGACCTTATACTTAAGCGAGTCTCTTGTTCGAAAGCTTCCATAGAGATACCGGCAGCACTCGGTTTTTTGTTAGTCATTGTATTTATAGCTGTAATAAGTTTTTTATTCTCGATGTCGTTACTTAATACCTGCGATAAAACCTCTGTGACTAAAACTGGCTCCGCTATGATTTCAATCTTAGTTTCAGTCGTCTCATTTTTACTTATTAAATGAGGGAGTAATTCATACACTTGTTGATTATACGCTCCCTCTTTATCAGCCTGATCTAGATTTTGGGCTAAGGCCTGATTGTTAACATTCAAAACTTCAAGCGCATCCGTTTTTATTAAACTAGTTTTATCATTAACCACACTGCTTTTAATGGAGCCTGAATATAAAATTATAGGTTCGGAGGTGTTATCGGTTTCAGGTTCAATTATTTCAAATGGTTCATCCGAGGACTCTTTAGACCAGGAAAATGCACCCGCTAACCAATTTGAAGTTTGCGTCGCATACCGACTAAAGTCTTCAGCATTAAAAAGAACGTGTTGAGGTGTTTTG
>Ga0209290_1000810_pt1 | contig 19171 bp, 16 predicted proteins | sample EN1Hudsemesocosm_2_FD_184632 | JGI IMG/M metagenome (GOLD analysis project Ga0209290, IMG submission 184632) | Methane-oxidizing microbial communities from mesocosms in the Hudson Canyon - EN10B Hudson Canyon (SPAdes) (version 2) | ecosystem: Environmental > Aquatic > Marine > Cold seeps... | reverse complement strand
ATCCTTCAGCTTGAGTGCCTTTAAGCGCTTACGACTGGCAACTTTGCCCTGCACCACGGGTATGTACATGAGCAACAATCCTATGCCAAGGAAAATGCCATGCAGCCACCACAACCCTAACCATATGGGGGTAACGCCCTGCTCCATCCATTTGCGGGCGGTGATCAGGGTGGTGTAATACACCATGTAAAGAATGATGGCGGGCAGTACTTTACCGTAGCGGCCTTTTCTAGGGGGCACATGGCTTAACGGGAACGCCATGATGACGATAATGGGCACCAGCAAAAACAAACCAATGCGATAATGCAGGCTGGCCTTGTGGTAGCGGTTATCGCTTTTAATAAGGGTGGCGGTGCTGATGGCTTCTTTACGGGCTTTTTTAGCGACGCTGCTTTCTTCGGCAATTTTTACCGAGTAAGAATCAAACGACATAGTTTGCAGTTCATTTTGCCCAGCCGAGCCATTAAAACGACGACCTTTGGTTAATTCCAAATAACGGCTACCGGTTTCTGGGTTCACATACTGACGGCCCGAATCGGCCAAAATCAGCGAGTTGCCATCGGCCATGAACACCTTTTGCATTTCGGTGCGATCGGTGGACAGGGTTTCGGCATAGGAGACCTTACTCTTGCCTATGGCATTAAAGCGCCCAGGGGTAATAAACGAGAATTCACTTTCCTGTTGTTGCTTCTGGTAATAGGTATCGAGCTTGTCGGCGGCTGTGGGCGCTAGCCACATGCTTAAAAAACCAATTAGCACCATCATTACCGCCACCGGCACGGTGGTAATTTTGAATACTTCTTTAGGGCCAAAACCCGTGGCATACAACACGGTCATTTCGTTTTCGCTGTGCATGCGCCCATACACCAGCAAGATGGAAATATAAAAACCCAAGGGCAAGATTAGCTGTAAGAAACTGGGGCTGTTATACACTATGGTATAAAACACCGCCTCGGGGGGAATGATGCCCATGACCGCTTTATTTAAATGCACCACCAGGCGCGCGCTGACCACTATCATCATTAAGATGCCGGTGATTACGAAGGTGGAGATCAGCAGTTCTCTTAAAAAGTAACGAGTTAAAATCAAACAAATAATCCTTAGATGCATCTCAACAAATATGCCGGCTGCCCCTGACCTGATTTAAAAGGGCAAACTGTGGAAATATCGGCTTTTTCAAGTAGACTCAGCATTATCCCTGAAAATCTTGTTCAGCACTAGGCGGCTCTATCTGAGCCCCCTATCGTTTTGAAAACAATGGAGCTTCAATGCAATTTAAACTTTCCCAAGCCAGCCTTAATGATTATAGCGGCCAGGCTATTATTGTCCCGTTAACCAGCAAAGGGGGCCAGCCAGCCGCCAGCCAGGCTGTGGATAAAGACCTGAACGGTTTCATCGCTCAATTATTAAGCAATAACGATTTTAAAGCCAAAGCCGGTGATAGCCAATTGGTGCCAGTGGCCAACGGCCCGCGCTTAATTTTGATGGGGTTAGGGGAATTACCTGTGACACCCGCTGACTTTATTAAAGCCGTTAACGGTGCCGCCAAAACGTTAAAGGCCAGCGCCGCTAACGATGCACTTGTTGATTTAGCCGGTATTGAAGTACAAGGCCAGGATCAAGACTGGGCACTGCGCCAATTGGCCCAGGCTTTTCAAAATAGCTTGTACCACTTCGATGAATGCAAAAGCAAAAATGAAGACAACAAACCCGATACCGTACAAACGTTAAATGTAGTGGCCGCCAGCGACAAACAAAGCCAACTGGACTTTGGCCAAGCGGTGGGCAAGGGCATGGCATACACCAAGAAGCTCGGTGATCTCCCCCCTAACGTGGCGACCCCTGCTTACCTGGCTGACGAAGCCGATAAGCTGGCCACTCTAAGCAATAAATTAACCACTCATATTTTAGATGAAGACAAGATGGAAGAACTGGGCATGGGCTCATTTTTATCTGTGTCAAAAGGCTCCATCGAACCAGGCAAGATGATTTGCATGGAATACATGGGCGGCAAAAAAGGCGACGCGCCTCATGTATTAGTGGGCAAGGGCGTAACTTTCGACACCGGTGGCATCAGTTTGAAGCCAGGCGCCGGCATGGATGAAATGAAATACGACATGTGTGGTGCCGCCTCTGTATTGGGCACGGTTCTCACCATGATTCAACTAGACTTGCCTATTAACTTTGTGGGTGTGGTAGCCGCTGCCGAAAACATGCCATCGGGTCACGCCAGCAAACCAGGTGATATCGTTACCGCCATGAACGGCACCACCATTGAGATTTTGAACACCGATGCCGAAGGCCGCTTAGTATTATGTGATGCCTTAAGCTACACCATAGACACCTACAAGCCTGCCAGCATTGTAGACATTGCCACGCTAACCGGTGCTTGCATGATGGCTCTGGGCGGTGTGAATTCTGGTTTGTTTACCCAGGACGACGATCTAGCAGCCGAGTTATTGGCAGCAAGCGAAACAAGCCGTGATGCCGCCTGGCGTTTGCCTTTGCAAGATGAGTATCAGGAGCTGCTAGACAGTAACTTCGCCGACATTGCCAACATTGGCGGACGTTTGGCCGGTGCCACCACCGCCGCTTGTTTCCTATCCCGCTTTACCAAGGGCCAAAAATGGGCACACTTGGATATTGCCGGTACAGCCTGGAACAGTGGCGGTAAGAACAAGGGTGCCACTGGTCGCCCGGTACCATTATTGGTTAACTATCTTGCTGCAAAAGTGTAGATAAGCCCCCTCCAAAAAAGCCGCCGTTATTGATCATAACGGCGGCTTTTTATGTTCAGGACGAACGGTATCGCGCGGTGGCATGGATGCCAAAGAGCGCATATGTTCAGGACAAACACATACTTTCAAACTCTATTTTTTTAGCGCTTCCAGCTTGTAATAAATGCCCGTGGCCACCGAGTTGGCAAAATCATCGGTATTTTCGTAATCCATCTTTTTACAATAGCTGGCCAACTCCCTTACCATATTGTTCAGTTCAGCTACCTCTTCATGGCTGCGACCACAACCATTGCAATGGGTGCCTTCATGGGTACAACCACCGGTACAAGGACGATACTTCATAACAAATACTCTCTATTTGATTGGTATTTGTAAAATTATAAAGCGACGAGTTACTTGAATATTGTTCTAGGTCAGGCTTTGGTGGGGCTGATTTAAAGGTTCTAAGCAGGGAGGGGTTCTAGGGACTGGGACTATTTGGCATAACCCAATCCAGTCTCCTCGTTAACGGCCCCGCTGCGTCCTGCGACAAAGGCCGGTAACGAAAAGACTGGAGCGGGATTAGACACGTTTTCGATTTATGCAGAGTTCAAAAATTGTTGGCAAGCTAGAGCAAGCACCTCATTCACTGTCCTTTGTCGCATGGACGCAGCGTGGACAGTGAATGGGGTGATTGCTCAGGCTATTCCGTAACGTAGAGGAGTCTAATGGCTATAAAGCGCAGGCACTGCCTTCAATAATGCTTGCGTATATTCATGGGCAGGTGCCGTCATCACTTGCTCGGTAGTGCCCTGTTCAACGATCACCCCATCCTTCATCACCGCCACTCTGTGAGCCAAGTGCGGAACAATAGAAAGGTCATGGGTAATAAACAATAACGACACACCGGTTTCTTGCTGCAGTTCATTCAGCAGTTCCAACACTTGCCCACGAATAGACACATCCAACGCAGAGGTGGGCTCATCACAAATAATAAGCTCGGGTTTTACCGCCAAGGCGCGAGCAATGGCAATACGCTGGCGCTGGCCACCTGAAAATTCATGGGGGTAACGGTTTAAATGCTCTGGCTCCAGCCCCACACGAGTTAACAAAGCACACATAATTTCTTCACGTTTTTTGGCATTGGCTTCTACTTTCAAACTCACCATGCCCTCTTCAATAATTTCACGCACGCTCATACGTGGATTCATGGAAGAAAACGGATCTTGAAAAATAACCTGTATATCGCGGCGGTGAGGTAAAAACTGTGAATGGGACAGGCCAGCAAGTTCTTTATTTTTGAACTTAATACTACCTGCATGCACAGGGTTTAACCTTAATATCGCTTTACCCATAGTGGTTTTACCTGAGCCTGATTCCCCCACTATAGCGAGGGTTTCACCTTTATTTACCTTAAACGAAACCCCGTCTACGGCCTTAGTATGGCCTACAGTACGTTGCAAGATACCCTTCTTTTTTGCAAACCAGACTTTCAAGTCATTCACTTCTAATAAGGCTTCATTGTTGTTTTCACCAATAAAGTCATCTGTTTTAGGTAACGAATTAATAAGCCTTTTACTGTATTCGTGTTGAGGGTTAGCAAAGAATGTTTTGCAATCCGCTTGCTCTAAAATCTCACCCTTCTGCATAACGGCCACCGTATCGGCCATTTCAGCTACTACCCCCATATCATGGGTAATTAATAACACACTAAGGTTACGAGTTTTTCGCAGGTCGTTAAGTAAATCTAAAATTTGGCGCTGTATAGTAACGTCTAATGCCGTGGTGGGCTCGTCGGCCACTAACAGTTCAGGCTCACACGCCAAAGCCATGGCAATCATCACTCGTTGTTTTTGACCGCCTGATAATTGGTGCGGGTACCACTTTAAGCGAGCCTCAGGCTCGGGGATACCCACTTCTTCCAGTAAGCCCACTAGTTTGGCTTGTAAATCCGTAGCATTTATATTTTGGTGTAACTTTAATACTTCTTGCAGCTGCACGCCTACGGTTTGCACCGGGTTTAACGAGGTTTGTGGTTCTTGAAAAATCATGGCTATTTTTTTGCCACGTACACTGTTCATCTGAGTTTCGGTTAATTCGAATATTTTTTGTTGCCCAAATACCACCTCTCCCGAGGTAATTTTTAATACTTCGGGCAACAGGCGCATAATAGATAGCGAGGTCAGAGATTTACCAGAGCCGGACTCACCCACCAGGGCAAATATTTCACCTTGTTTAATCTCGAAGCTAATGCCTTTTACTAAAGAATTACTGCCTGCAGAAACCTGTAAGTTATTAACCGACAATACGGTTTGTGATGTGATCATATTATGAGTCTCCCTTTACCGTATTGGGGTCAAAGGCGTTGCGTACTTCATCCGAAAATAAGTTAGCTGCCAGTACCAGAGTGAACATTAAAATGAAGGCGGCACTCACCGACCACCACACCACAGGGTCACGAGATAACTCAGAGCGGGCAGCGTTAATCATGTTGCCCCAACTGTGCATGTCTGGATCTACCCCAACACCAATGTAAGACAGCACGGCCTCAGCCAGAACAAACATACTGAAGTCCAATACTATGGCGATTAATATTAGGTGAGTGACGTTAGGCAAAATATGTTTGCCGATGACGCGACGATGATTTACCCCAAAGGCGTGAGCCGCCTGTACGTAATCAAGCTGGCTCACCTTTAGGGTTTCAGCCCTTAACATACGGCATAACCCGGTCCAGCTGGTTAAACCCAAGATGGCGCACAGGGCTAAAAATTTAAAATCAGATCTTAAAGCGGTTAAGTTAAATTGTTCCGCATGGGTCTCGATGTACACATCGATCAACAACACAGAGGCGGCAATTAACAATATTCCCGGAATAGAACTTAAGGTGGTGTAAGTGTATTGCACTACATCATCCACCCAGCCTTTAAAATACCCGGCACTAATGCCCAAAATAATAGCCAAAGGTAAGGTAACCAAGGTCGCTAAGGTGCCAATTAATACACCGGTGCGAATGGCCTTTATACTCTGGTATAAAACATCACTGCCCACCTTGTCGGTGCCTAGAATATGGTAATACTCACTGAGAGATAATACCCAACACCCAATGACACTAATCATTAACAGGGTTTTATATGCCACATTCCAGGGTACGACTTCTGAAGCCGTTTTCCCGCTATTGTTTCGATAAAATTTATGTAAACCAATGGGGACAGCAGCCACTAAACCACCTAACAATATTGCCAGTACACTGCGCCACAATACATCCCACCAGCGCTCACTCACATCTTTAAGGTGAGAGCCTGCATTTTTTAGTCTAGGAAAGTCACGATAGATAGCGCCGTTACTATCCGTCATATTTTCTTTGGCAAAGGAGTGCAAGGCAAACGGCGCCGAATAGGTACTCTCATTACTGCTGTGTAATGGGCTTAACACAATATCCAACACAGACTTAACTTCTGAGCTGTAAGCCACCTCCTGTTGTTCAACCCCGTTCAACTGGGGAAGAGGCTCTCTATAATGCATGGAGTCCAGCAGAGATATTAATATATAAAATAAAATCACAATGAAGCTGGCCATTCCCACCTTACTGGCAAATACCCCACTCCAGCGCTTTTTGGCCTGTGGGTTTTTGCGTAACTGCCACAGGAATAAACCCACCGAAGCAATCAAGGTATATATCAGTAAATCGCTCCATAAAAATACTGGTAAGATCATGATAATTTCACCCTAGGGTCGACCAACGTATAAGAGATATCGGTTAACAATAAACCTATGATGTATAAAACAGAGCCTAAGAAAACCATGGCACGCACCACGGCAAAGTCTTGCGCTTGTATGGCATCCAGGGTGTAACTGCCTAAACCTGGAATACCAAAAAATGATTCCATCAACAAGCTGCCCATGAACAATTGTGGTATCACCACCACCACCCCGGTTAATACTGGAATCATGCCGTTAGGTAACAAGTGTTTAAACAATAAATTTAATTCCGATACACCCTTGGCACGGGCAGTACGAATATAATCTCTGCTGGCTTCTTCAATAAAAATGGTGCGATACATGCGTGTACCCGCCCCTATGCCTGCCATCACCCCTATGATAATGGGCAGTATTAAAAAGCGCAGGGCATCGGCCCCGCCTAAGTACCCCGAGATAGGTACCAGGTTCCAAAGTTTAGCGAACAGAAATTGCCCGCCCAAAATGTAAAATACCGCCGATATAGAGAGCAGCATCACACAAAAGGTTAACGCCGAAAATTCAAACAGGCTGGCACGAAACATCACGATGATCAGGGCAAAACAAATATTAACAAGAATACCAATGATAAAAGTAGGCACCTGAACCGCCAAACTGGGCCACATACGTTCCTGAATATCGCCGCCTATGCTGCGCCCTTCATCAGACTTACCAAAGTCGAATGCCAGTAACTTGATGGATTTATCAAAAAATATGGTTTGCGTCAGGGTTTCAAGCCCTTGTTTTTCGGCATTGATAAACAAAGGTTTGTCATAACCGCGCTGGGCTTTCCAGTTGTTAATGTCTTGTTGAGTAATGTGTTTATCACCCAATTGCACTCGTGCCATTTGATCCGGTGTATTCACCATAAAAAACAGCGCAAAGGTAAGAATGTTCACACCAATTAAGATGGGAATGGCGTAAAGGAAGCGACGGATAATATAGGCCAGCATGCGTTTATCCTCCTATGGTTCGTTTTTGGCTACGCTGATAACTGCGCACCCCGGGAATAATAAGTAACAACAAAACAATCAATACAATTAACAAGGGCCATACATTAGGTTGATTCCATTTGGCCTGTGCTGCCATGCGTTTATCCACATCTATGTTGCGGTATTTAAGCGAGACCTTGCTGATGCCGTGAATCTTATCGTTACCCACCCAACTATGGCCTAACACAAAATCATAAGTATGAAAGGAGGTCCCCCAGGGGCTATCCCGTTGAATAATTTTGAGCATTTTAGCAATGGTTTGGGCACGTTCCGGGGTATCATTTTGCAAACGCATTTTTTCAAATAACGCATCGTACTCGACATTTTTATAGTTGGCCGAATTCACCCCAGATTTGGAATCTACCTGGGCGTTAGGACCGTACAGTAAAAACAGGAAATTTTCAGGGTCGGGGTAATCCGCCAGCCACCCCCAAAAATAAATCTGTACATTGGCGGTTTCCATCTTGGCTTTAAAGCGATTGTAATCGGTTCCACGAATATTCAGCTGCAGGCCAATTTTCTTAAACTGATTTTTTTTCCAACTTAACATGGCCTTGGAGCCAGAAGAGGCCGTGGTATCTAAATTAATAATCAGCGGCTCACCGGTTTTGGCATTTCGTCCGCCGGGGTAACCCGCCTGAGCTAATAGTTTACGGGCGTCATCCAGTGTTTTTCGTTTAGGTTTGCCATCCACCCAGTCGAATATCGACTTAAGGTTACCCGCCTCACCTTGTTGATAACCAAAAATTCCCGGGGGAATTGGGCTCATGGCGGTTTCACCACGGCCGTTCATAAATATTTTAATGTATTCTTCGGTGTCGTAGGCAATGGTGATGGCCTGGCGTAACTTACGTGCCTTGTCACTATAGCCACCTACTACAGGGTCCAGCATGTTAAAACCCATGTAATAGGTGGAGGGGCGCACCACCTGTTGCAGTACAATATTCTTTTCCTGCATTTCATCGCTTAAGCTAATGCCTTCCGATTGTACCGACACCGCCTGATCAAAACTGTCACTGCTGATGCCGGAGCGATCATAATAACCCTGTAAAAATTTAGTCCAAGTGGGAATAGCTTCTTTTTCTAAACGGAATACGTATTTATCAATAAAGGGTAAACGCTTACCGGCATCTTTTAATAAACCCAGTTCTTTGTCCCCCGGCGCGCCTTGGGTAGGATAATATTCTTCACGGAAATTTGGATTACGCTCCAATACAATCTGAGCGTTAGGGTTGTTCTCTGACATCATGTAGGCACCTGTGCCCACCGGATACCAATCCAGGCTGATATTACGCTCAGGCAAACCTGGTAAGTGATAAAAACGATCCACCTGCCAAGAGACAGGCGCAAAAAAGTGGAAGGCTAACCAGTATTTAAACTGTGGATACTTTCCTTTTAAACGAATGCTAAAGCGATGATCATCAATTTTTTTCAACCCTTTCATATGAAACTCACGCAAGTCTAACCAGTCATTGGCTCCCATAGCTTTACGCTTAGCCGCCACTTCTTGGGTTAACTCACTCATGCCTTCTATATATTGGCTTAATAACCCTCGTAGGGGTGCTAAACGCTTGGGGTCGGCCAGACGTTTAATTTGATAAAGATAATCATCACTTACCAATTCTTTGGTGCCCGTATGTTTAAAATCATTTAGCGTTTTATATTGGGCGCTTTGCTGCGGACTCTTAAAGTCATATATAAAGCTGCCGTCGCTGTTTTTGGCAAAGGATGGATGAGGCTGATATTGAATTCCGGGTTTGATTTCAAATTCGTAAAGGCTGTAAGCGGGTGATTTTTCAGAATCGGGTAATTTGTTACCGTCCTTATCTAAATAACTTAATTTTGGCATAGAGGTAAGTGTGGCGGGTTCTAGCTCATAGGGACGCTTTAAATAATGGTATTGCAGGGGAGGCTCATATATTTGATCAATAAAATTGGATTCATCCGAGCTAAATGAACGGGCTGGGTCCAAGTGTTTGGGGCGCTCTGAGAAGTTGGAATACAACACAGACTTGCCATGCTCTACCTCTGTGTGAGGGTTGTTCCAAGTGGAAGGCTGGCACCCAATTAACAACCAGGCGGAGGCTACTAATAGCGCAATTTGTGGCAACGAATTCATGATTCCACTCTATTATTGTTATCTTTATGATTTTGGAATGCCTGCCCTACAAAGGCAATCACCATTTTAAGTTTTAGTGGCCAAAGTGGACAATATTTAAGCGCTTTTGTTAATAATTGAACAACTTAGCCATGTTAAAAATTATATGTGGCACAAAGCTACCAACTTAGGCCCCACTAAGACTCTTGAGGCCAGTTTTTAGTTTCATTTAAAGGTTTTTTATTTTGCTTTTGTTCCTGCTTTTTATCCACATCAGGCATGGGTTTTACTTCAGGGTCTTCGGGAACTTTTATCACCACACCGCCACCTCGTTTGCCATGGGGCTGGTAGTAAATAGTACAGGCAGTAATGAAAGTGGCTACCAGTATCAGCAACACAATTGGCTTAAACATGACGGCACCTGTGGACACTTTATCTTTAGTTTAGTCCAAGATGGGGGATTGAGATGGCTGCAAGCCCGAAACTGGGTTTATGTCACTTGAAGTCGTCGTGAATACCTCCATGTAGACTTGATTCGGCATCCATGCCTCAAACACTTCATATGACATAAACCCAATTTCAGGCTAAGTCTGTCTTGACTAATAAAGGGTAACAGCCGACTTCTTTATTTAGCTTAGGGCTCTGTATGGACAGCTTGAGGTGCCTGAGGCAGGGTCGTGACATGGATGTAACTTATTAGGGCAGTGCAAGAGCAACTGCCGAATGCCGAATCAAGCCCCCATGGATGGGTTTAAGGCGACCTCAAGGTGACCATACTTAGTCCTAGGCTGGCAGATAGAAACTACTTAAGCATTCCAATTATTTTATCCACAAATTTAGCACCCACCACCTTATAACCAGCAACATTCAAATGGATAAAGTCTGACCAGTATTTAGGGGCTTGCACCTCTTCACGCACATCAAGGTATTCAAAGCCGTTAAGTGCTTTACCGGTTTTCTCTTGATACATGCTTGGCAGCAATTGAATGGCATCGTACAGGGTATCCAGCATGGATTTTATAAACAGGGCACGCTCGGGATGCACCCCTTCTCCTTGCGGATGTTCCGGATTTTTTGGCCAGCCTTTTTCATCAAAGGTTTCATGCAGGTTTGAATCACCTTGAATGGTGTACTCACCTAAATCGTCCAGGTTAATACCAATGGTTTTAAGCGGGTTTTTAATCCACTCTAACTTTAAAAACTTAATCAAAGCGCCAATTAATTTTCCGGCGTCCGAGAAATCAAATTCAGTGGTGGTGCCGCGATTCACCTGCACCGCATATGAATAACTATGGCAAAGCACCTGGGCATTAGGCGCAAACTCGTCTCGGTAAAGCAAAGCTTGTAGATAATAGCTCGCTACTTTTTGCGCCGCTGCTTCAAGCTTGTTTTTATCGTGAGAAGCCACCCAGTCTTGTTGATAATCCTCTATCACCCCATGACGCACCGCATGTACCAAATCATTACCACCGGCACTCAACAAAATGGCGTCCACATGTTTGGCCACGGTTTTATTTTGCAAAGCACTATAGAGCGTGTTTGAAGGAAATTTCTCTTCCCATACTCCGTGTTTTTTATCCGGCTGTTTGGCGGCCAACTCATCGGCGTAATCACCACTGCGCTCCAGGCGCAAAAACAAGGCGTCGAGTTTTTTATTGCGGCTCACCACGTCAATCACGTTGGTGTTGCTGTCCATGCCAAAATTTTGCAAACCAATAGTGTACTTTAATAATACACCCACCACATCGGTAAGACTTTTTGCCGGGTAATCGAACCAGGAGTCCCCTTCACTAATGATGACGGGTTTGTTTTTGACACAGGGCCACCATTTAGGCAGTACTTTTACCTGCCACTTATTGCGTACCACCAGTTTGGAAAATTTATTAATATTACGGCTGTAATCAATATCCGGGGAAGGCATAGGCGTCCTTAGGGTGTTTTAAGCGCCAAGGTAAAGATTGGGCTGCCTAAGGTCAAGCAGCTAGCACTAAAGCTGCAGTTTTTTACCCTTGCTGTGCTTTAGTTGGCACATGAGTCTCTAGTCGACCTTGCATATCGGCCACCACTTGCTCTCTAAAATCATGGCCAAAATCAAACGGTAAGCTGTTTTTGTATTCGGCTATGCCCATCATTTCAAAGTTCACATGTATAGTTTTAAAAGGTCTGGGGCGCTTTTCACCCGGGGCCTGGATATGGTGCAGACCACCACTGTAAACAAACAGCATTTTCCCTGTGTGTTTTTGCGCCAATATATCCGCCACCCCGCCTCGTACGGTCATGGCATTACCGTGTTTGTCCAACCCATCGCGGCGCTTCATGCGCCCCTCTGGCAAGATAGCCACCAGGGTTTCTTCATCCACTAAATCTAGGAAATGATCCCAGGATTCATCCTTTTTACGGGTAATGGGAATTAACCCTGGAAACATACTATGGTAAATGGCCCCCACGATAGGGCGTTCGTTAAGGGTAATGTCGGCCCCTGGAGCTAAAAACTTACCACTTAAACGCCACAACACATGCAAGGGTACCGCCGCCACAAACAAGGGTTCAAACAAACTGGTATGGTTTAGAAAAACAATAAGGCGCACTTGGGAGAACTGCTTGAAGTTATCGTCACTCAGCCACTTCGAGTTGAAGCGATAGAACAACAGGCATACAAGCTTAATAAGGCATAACAGGGTAAATCGAATCAGGCGGATCATACTGCCGGCAATCCTCTACTACATAGTTTTTATTATACACCAGCTCCTAAAACATCCTGTAAATGAAAGAAAAGCACCTACCCTGTGCGCTGACGCGGGCTTTATACCCGCTGCCTGATTCCCTGTCCATGTGCGAAACACCCTTCAAAGCATGCACCCCCCTAGAGAATATTGCCCTCAGCCCTTATAATCGCCCCCTAAAAGCGCTTACTGACGTCTTATTTGGCGATACCATGACCACCATAGATTTTTACATCCTGGGGCAAACCCAAACAACTGACCGCCACCGATTTGTCTGTAACCTGGTAAGCAAGGTCTATGGCGAGGGGCGTAACATCTACATCCACACCAGCAATGAAGCGGATGCCAAAGCGTTAGACGACTTATTATGGAGCTTTAAAGGTGAAGCCTTTATTCCCCATAATATAATAGGCGATGCCAAACTTGCCGAAACTCAGGTGCAAATTGGCTGGGGTGAACACCCAAACCACCACCACGACGTACTCATCAATCTATCCAGCCCACAACCCAACTTTTTTAGCCGTTTTCAGCGAGTGCTAGAGGTGGTAATTCAAGACGAAGCCATACTCAGTCAGACCCGTCAGCACTATAAGTTCTACAAAGAACGGGGTTACCAGGTGACCTATCGGGACTTACGGGTTTAGACATCAATAGAAGGTGTTGAAAAAGTACAACGATAATATTGGTGCGGTGAGTACATTGGACCAATAAGGTTTTGATGAAAGGGATATGGGTTAAGCCTTAGTTTTTGCCTTATATTTTTCAGCACACAAAAAAGCCCGCGTTATGCGGGCTTTTTTTATTCTCAATTTATTTGATGTAAGCGATTTACAAATTAGCATGCTCAATAAATATTTGACCACCATTTACATCGCTTGAGCCACTTGCTGTGGCGCTAAACGCAAGCGTATCCAAATAGAATATCAAGTCGACGTCATCTCCATTTTTAGTGTTCAATAAGATAGCGGTACCTTCTTTATGTGAGATTCGAGAATACTCAGTTATGTCTTCTGCATCAGAGATATAATCTGCTGCGCTAAATGGGTCATCAGAGTCACCACTCACAAAGCTTGCGTCATAACTATTTACAGTATAATAACCATCGGATGTGGAGTATGAGCCACTCCATTGAGCAAGACATGCAACACCAGGTTCTGCTTTTTTGGCATCTGTTCTAAAAATACTGGTTCCAATGGCTGTATCACCATCATTGGATACCTTGTACATCTGAAAAGTGTTTACCTCTTTGGAATCACCATCATCAAAGGTAAATACACTGTTAATTTCTAAGTCATCTGTCACGGTACCTGTATTGCTGGTATCACTATCGTCAGATGACAGTTCAGTATCATCGCCAACTACTTTATCTGAATCAAAAACAATAGTGTCACCTGTAACTGTCAGGCTTTCAAAACCACCACGATTAAAACCGCCCTCAAGATACCCTTCGTCAAAGCAGTTAGCATAGGTATAACTGCCGGCAGACCCTTGAATCAAGAAATAGATTTTAGTGCTTTGCTCTCCGTATTTTCGATCACCCGACTTATCACGTTCAAAAGTACCTGTACCCACGGCCACCCAAAGGCCAGCCAAGTCCGTGCTCGAACTCACCTTAGTGTAATCATCAATATCAAACTCAATCACATCCTCAATGCCCTTGTCATTCACAGGGTCATCATCGTTACAGCCGGTGATCAATAGCGCGGAGGTGATCGCCAATACAAAGGGGAGTTTACTCAACATGCTGGTGCCTTAAATTCGTGTATCCATACCAATTAAGGACAGTTTATCCATTTACGCAGGCGCAGACAATCGCGCGCTAAGGGAGGGCAAGATTAAAGCTAGATAAGCAGACGGCTAACCCAGGGCCTTCTCCATGTAGATATGGTCATCCAACTGGGGGTGATAGGAGGTATGGGTGGTGAGCACCTTAAAGTCCAGCCCCAGATATAAGCCTTTGGCACGCTGATTTTTGGCTGCCACATCCAGGCTTAGTCGGTTATATCCCTGCTTCGCGGCCTGCTCGCTGGCGTATTGAATCAGTTGTCGGGCAATGCCCTTGCCCTGGTGCTCGTTATCCACCGCTATGTGGGAGATATACAGGCACCCCTTCTTAGGGGCCATTACCAATTTCAATTCAAACTTCAAACCCTTAACGATAGAGCGCCAACCGTAATTCTGAAATATCGCCAGTGCGTTGGCCAGGAACGTCTTGTTATGACTGCTCTTATCAAACATGGCCAGAGTGCCCACTACCTGATCGTTTTCAAGGTATACAAAATGATGTTTGAAACTGAACATAGTGCCGGGATTACGAAACTCATGCCTTAGAAAACACTGGATATCCGGGCCGTGACGACTATCAAATATATAATCAAATGCCGCAGGGCCCGACTGGTGAATGAGCACACTGGCTGACTGGGCATGCTGTGGGGTGGCTGGCTGAATACTCATACAAAACACGGTTATGGACAAAAACTTACTATGCTCTGCCAAGTGGCTTATCAACAGGTTAAATTTGGCCGCCTCTTTCCATTAACGCCGACGATACATGGGCAGCAGCTGTACCCCAAAGACAGACGCAACCACCACGAAAATGCCTAAAATAGCCAACAAATCCAGGCTCGCGGCCGTGAAGTGATTTGGCCACCACCCCATGAAAGCCACCAGCTCTGTGCTTAAAAAACTAATTAATGGTGTAAGGGCGATCATGGCGCCCACTTGAATGGTGGGCCAATATTTCATGGATTGAGCAAAACACCCGTAGGCCACTAACGTGTTCACCGCACAAAACATCACCACTAACCAATCGCTATAATTTAGCGACGGCAAGTGGCTAAAATCTGTGAACGGGCTCATGGCCAGCAAGCCAAAGCCATAAACAAACAACAGTATATTGCCAGGGGTAATGTGCTGAATTAACGAGCGCTGCAGCAAGGCATAACAAGACCAGGAAACGGCCGAAAACTGAATGATCATCACCCCCAACCAAATATCGCCGGGTGAGCTGTCCGCAAGGTTAAGCAAGGGATGAAAAAACAACAACATGCCCAACGCCAATGTGGCAAAACACATAAGTTGCAAAGCACCCAGTCTTTCCTTAAAAAACAACACGCCGCCAAAGGCCAACAAAAACGGGGCGGTTTGAAAACTTAACTGGGCCGAACCCGGCGCCAAATAATCTAAGCTTTGCACAAACGATACATAATTTATGATTAATAACAGCGCCACCAACAATAAAGAACACCATTGCCTTTTACCCAAGCGCTTAAATTGCTCTAAATTGCCTGCCAATTTCTGTAAAAACACACTCACAACAAAGGCCACCAAAAATCGAAGCCAGGTAAGGCTCACCGGATCAATAAAGCCAGAGGTTAATTTCAGCGCTATGGGGAGTATTCCCCAGGAACTTACCGCGATTGAAATAAACAGCAAACCCAATTTGAAGTTATAACTGTGCAATCTATTACCCCCCTAAACCAAAAAATGCTCATCCGTGAATCCGCACACTAGGTGGCAAACTCATGAACAAGCAAATTAGTACTTTAATTAAATAGCTAACTAAAGAAAATTAACCGCGGCGGGTGATGACCGCATCAGACAATTGTTGCAATAGCGCTTCGCTGTCGGGCCAACCAATGCAAGCATCGGTAATGCTCTGCCCGTAGGTGGCGGCCTTGCCGTCTACAAGGTCTTGACGTCCTTCCACTAGGTGGCTTTCCACCATTACGCCAAATACCGCTTTTTCGCCGCCACTGATTTGCTGGCTAACATCGCTGCACACCTCCATTTGTTTTTTATACTGCTTACTGGAGTTGGCATGGCTGAAGTCGATCATAATGTTTTGATCCAAGCCTGCTTTATCTAGCCCAGCTTTCACCGTCGCCACATCTTGCGCACTGTAGTTAGGTTGCTTGCCGCCTCGTAAAATAATATGGCAATCAGGGTTACCCTGAGTGGCAATGATGGCCGAATGACCAAATTTAGTTACCGATAAAAAGTGGTGAGGAGCAGATGCTGCCCCGATGGCATCCAGCGCCGTTTTAATGGTGCCATCGGTGCTATTTTTAAAACCCACCGGACACGACAAACCAGAGGCCAGCTCTCTATGTACCTGCGACTCGGTGGTACGGGCACCTATGGCTCCCCAACTAATGAGGTCGGCGATGTATTGTGGCGAAATCATATCTAGGTATTCGCTAGACGCAGGCATGCCCATGTTATTTAAATCCAGCAATAACTTACGAGCCAATCGTAAACCGTCGTTAATGTTAAAGCTGTCATCCATAAACGGGTCATTAATCAAACCTTTCCAGCCTACTGTGGTACGCGGTTTCTCAAAATACACGCGCATAACAATTTCCAGGGTGTCTTTATATTTTTCACGCAAAGGCAGCAATTTCTTGGCATATTCTAACGCCGCCTGCGGATCATGAATGGAACAAGGCCCAATAATCACCAGTAATCGATCATCATCATTGTTCAAAATTTTGTGGATACTATTGCGTGCGCCAAACACACAATCGGAGGCCTCTTGAGTAATAGGGAAACGTTCTAACAAGGCAACGGGTGGTAACAATTCTTTAATGGCGCTGATGCGTACATCATCGGTATTGTGATGCATGGTTTTTTTTCCAGAGATATGCAGAGAAGAGCCCACAATGTAGTGGTTTTAACTTGCTAGTGCAATGCGATTAGCCGCAAAAAACGCAATAAATTCACCGGTTTGCGCATTGCGATTGTATCGCCGCTTATGTCAGGATAGAAGGCTATTATGAAGTAATGCCATATCCATCTAAAAGGTTCTTCAACATGCCTGCCTACCAACAAATCAGCGAACAATTTAAACAGTATATATTGGCCGATGCCGACACCAGCATGGCTCTGGGAGATGATGCTCACCTTGGAAATCTTGGGGACCCTAGTCTTGAGCATATGGCACAGCGCACGGCCCAAGCAAAGGAGCTACTGGTTCAACTAAAAGCGGTAAACAGTGAAAGTTTTGATGAGCGACTGGACCTTGATTTAATGAGCCGCCATCTACAACAAGAAATATTTTTTGCCGAACTTCAGCAACACAACAGCCCGCAGCGATGCAGCCAGCCCAACGGGGTAGATGGCATTAGCGCCGGTATCTTTCAATTATTTGTAAACGATGAACGCAGCCCTGAATTGCGTTTAAACGATGTACTCAGTCGTTTGCTGCAGGCGCCTGACTACCTGGCCACCGAAAGCAAGGTCATAAAGGAACCCATTAAACGCTGGCGTGATATTGAACTGGAACAAGGGGAAGGACTGCCCGACTTGTTTCAAACCGTACTGGATTGGGCTAAACAGGAAAACTACAGCCAGCTGGAAAAGCTACACAACGCCATAGATGAGTGTAATGCTTCTATGGCCACCTATCTGAGTGAGTTAAAAAATAAGAATACCCACACTAATTTTGCCATTGGTATAAACAAGGTCAATGAACTGCTGGCCATTCGCCAGATTCCCCACTCCCCAGCCGAGCTAACAAAAATGGCGCGGGACTTTATGGGAGAAACCAAAATCTTGCTTAGCTCATTAACCGTTAAACTGTGTGAAAAATATCAGTTATCAGCCAACACAAGTGAAAGTGAATTACACGAGTTTTTAAATGACCGTTTTGCCGCCACCCTAACCGATGGAAAACTAACGTCAGTTTTGGATTATTACTACCAACAAATTGATTCCATCCATCAATTTGTAAAGGATAAAAACCTGTTTGCCTTGCCTGAACAGCAAGACATGAAAATAATGCAAACCCCAGGATTTTTAGAGCCCGTAATTCCCGCCGGGGCTATGTGGCCACCGTTAGCATTACGTGAAGGTAAAAAAACCAGCCTGGTATACCTTACCCTTAAAGAAGACCAGTTAGCCGAGCACACCGAACTAGGCATTCCGGTGATGATGATTCACGAAGGCATTCCTGGCCACCATCTGCAGTTTTCCACCGCCGCCCAACACCCGTCGTTTATACGCCGTATTTTTAGCGCCAATGAACACGCCGAAGGCTGGACTACCATGCTAGAGGATTACATGCTGGATGTGGGTTATATAGCAGAAGACCTGGTAGATGAGGTGCGCTTCATCGCCAAACGTGAAATGTCACGACTGGTAGCACGGGTGGGCATCGACTTGTATTTCATGACCAGTGACAAAGATTATTTAAACGTGGGGCTGGATCTTAGTTTTGACAGCGATGATGTGTTTGTGAATGCCGCAAAACTGTTGAAGACTGCCACCGGCTTTACCGATGGCCGAGTGCAAGCAGAGCTCAACTGGTACAGCACCGAGCAAAGCTATCCGTTAAGTTATCTCACCGGCAATAGAATGGTGTGGCAGCTTAAAAAAGACATTCAATCTGCCAACAAAAAAGGCTTGAGCCCGCTGGCACTAGACCAAGCGTTCCATGAGGTGTATCTCACTTCTGGTTGCATGCCGGTAGAAAGTTTACGCAGCGTATTTACCGACCTTGGGTATCTATAACAATAAACCAGCCGGGGTGCCGATATGGAATGATCTGTACCCCGTACCACAATTAAATTGATAGTGCGCCGCTTCAAAACTAACACACTAGGATGCCCCCAAGACCATGGCCGATACTACCTCTAATCACACCAACCAAACGTTAACCAATACTGAAGGTGCCTACCTGGGATTAAGAAAGTTGATGGAGCACATGTGCAATATTGATGACAATGACTGGCAACAGCTGGTGGCCAACTCGTCATTTAAAACCGTCAAAAAACACGAGTCACTGCTAAAGGCCAATGAGAAAAGTGGACATCTATGGTTTATATTTCAGGGGTTGGTTCGCAACTTTTACACCACCCAGGAAGGCAAAGAATATAATAAGAGTTTTATTTCAGCGCCCTCTGTGTG
>Ga0209290_1000809_pt1 | contig 19177 bp, 20 predicted proteins | sample EN1Hudsemesocosm_2_FD_184632 | JGI IMG/M metagenome (GOLD analysis project Ga0209290, IMG submission 184632) | Methane-oxidizing microbial communities from mesocosms in the Hudson Canyon - EN10B Hudson Canyon (SPAdes) (version 2) | ecosystem: Environmental > Aquatic > Marine > Cold seeps... | reverse complement strand
GTGCAAAACTCGCACAAAAGCCGCCATCAAAAATTTGCTCGGTGAGCCGGGCGTTAAGGCTCAATGTTGGTCGTAGTGGCCTCCGATAGCAAATATATAAATATACTCATCGTCATACTTGTATATGACTCTATCCTTTTGACTCAGCCTTCTAGACCAAAGGCTGGTTAAATTATGCTTAAGAGGTTCGGGTTTTCCTGTACCTTCTGCCGGATTTTCTCGCATCATTTCTTTCAACTGGCGGCAAAGAACTTTATGTAATTTTTTATCCTTCTCACGCAGTTTTTCATATTCTTGCCAAGTGTTTCCTTCAAAGACCAGTGATCTCACTTATTTCCTCCTGGCTTGGTTTGTAACCGTCCTTTTTGTCGTGAGTATTTAATGAGTTAGCAATTTGCTCCATCAGGCTGTTATTTTGCAAGACATATAAAGTTTCTTGTTCTCTAGCCCAGTCATCAGCACTAATTACTACAAAATCCTCACCAGTACGCCGAGTTACTTTTAACGGTGCATGGTCCGCAACTATTTGTTCTACAAAACTTTTTAAGTTGTCTCTAAATTTATTTACGCTTACACTTTCCATATATTCACCAATTTAAAGGTACGGTAACTCCGTACACTATAAATAAAAAGCCTTAACAAGGCAATCAAAGATCGCCCACAAAGAAACGTGGGCTGGAACGTCGCTGCGCTCCGGCACTTTATTGCGACGTTGGTATGACTATGCCTTATGGAGAAATAATTGAAAGTAACCGGAGAATGTTTTTGCGGCGAAATAAAGTACCAGGTCGATGGTATGTTACGTGATGCTAGGTCATGTCATTGCTCTCGATGTCGCAAGGCTTTTAGTTCGCAAGCGTCAGCATATGCGTTAGTTGATCCCGAAGAATTTGAGTGGTTAGCGGGCGAGGCTCTACTTACATCTTACGTAGGCTCTCACGGTTTCGGCCTTCAATTTTGTAGCAAGTGCGGCTCTACACTTTGCGGTATTTATAATAGTGTTATACATGGCGTAACTTTGGGTTGTGTTAATGGTGATCCCAAAATTGAATTAGGAAAGCACATATTTGTTGGTTCAAAAGCAAGCTGGGAAGTAATTCCAGAGGGCGTACCTCAGTACCAAGAAGGAGCACCAGAGCATGCATAACCAACTGCGCAATGGTCACCCAGCAAAGAAACGCTGGGTTTAAGTCGTTCGCTTCGCTCCTCGCTCATTCGCAGGGCGTTAGTGTTTTAAAGTGCGTATTTTATGGGTTATATTGAGTTTAAATTTTAAGCTCCATCAACGAAAAATTGCTTTAGCGTCGAGTGTGTTTTTTCATCAAACGCTTGCGCAAAAATAAGTTGAGCCAATCGATATTTTTTAAATATGTAGGTATTGCTTGGTGAGTTATATCGTCATAATCTGGCAAAGACTTTAAGTAATTTAGGGCTAACTGAAAGTTATTCAGTTCGTCAATATTAAAACCGTTAGTGCTTAGACTAGGGCGGTTGAAACCAACATTCTAGGGCTACTACACTAACCAGTACCAGCAAGCGGACTCTGAATATCACCGACACTAAATCCTAACTAGTGGACATCCCACGATCTAGTGGGTGGCTGATTTTAGCTTTACATGGCACATGGAACCTACATGAATTACGATCAATTTAATAAGTTTTGCGGTTCCTTGCCGGCAACGACATATATCATTCAATGGGGAAACGCTCACGTTTGGAAAGTTGGTGCTAAAGTATTTGCGATTGGTGGCTGGGGCGAAAATAAAGAGCCCGCTTTTGTTTTTAAAACAGCAGATTTAGATTTTGAGTTTTTAAAAGAGTCTGAAGGGTATAAGCCAGCTCCATATTTTGCTAATAGAGGTATGAAGTGGATACAGCAATTTCATAGTGCAAAAGAGAGGGATGATGATTTAATATATTATCTTACACAATCTCATCGTTTAGTTTCACTTGGGTTAACGAAAGTAAAACAAAAAGAACTAGGCTTGAATCAGAATTAACTAATATAAAGTAATATAACTGGCAATACCCTAATATTGTAGATATCAACATGCGTCTTATTTTGTGATCGTTTCGCTTATGCCGCAAGTAACTGTTCGTAAACTTCGGAGTTATGTGTATGAAAAATATGGTTACCCTTCATGAATTTTGATTTTTTGATCATCTCTGGCTCATTTAGTTTATTGGCAGCGGCCTTACATGTCGGAGTCGTCATTGGAGGTCCACGTTGGTATCGATTTTTCGGAGCAGGAGAATCTATGGCGCTAATGGCTGAAAAAGGCTCCCTGAAACCAACAATTATAACGCTTGGTATTGCCTCCGTTTTAATTGTTTGGGGTGCTTATGCCTTGTCTGGTGCTGGTTTTTTACCTAGTATGCCAATTACTAAATTGGTTTTATCAGTAATTACGGTTATCTATTTAATTCGTGGTTTAGCGGGTTTAGTTGCCCCATTTGTAATTAATCACCCTCTAATAAAGCAAAATAGTATAGCCTTTTGGCTTTGGAGTTCCGCTATTTGTTTAGTAATCGGTATATTCCATTTAGTGGGTATAATCGCAATATGGCCAACGTTATAAACGCTCGTAATCAAAAATAGCCCACAAAAGGTTCTTTTGGCAAAACTTGCTTCACCCGTTGGGTTAACGATACGGTTCACAAGGAGAATTAAGTGCCTCACTGTATAATTGAATATTCTAAGTCATTAGAGTCAGAAGTCGAACCTTCTCGTTTGCTTAATTCGGTTTTTGAGGGGGCTTTAAATTCACAACTATTTGAAGCTGCTGATATTAAGACTAGGGCTTTGCCCTTTAACCACTATATGTCGGGTACTATTCGACAAAGCTTCGTTCACGTTACTGCAAAAATACTATCTGGTCGTAACGTAGAGCAGCGCAATTCGCTAGCTAAATCGATACTAGATCAATTGAGCGAGTTATTTTTCTCTGAGGTTTCTTTAACTGTAGAAATCTGCGAAATAGAAAGAAGCTCCTATGCGAAAGTGATTAAGTAAATTAAACCAATAAATAAAAACCACCAGTATAGATTCAAACAGCTATCGGCTAAAATATTAGCGGTTTAAGCTTATTCAGATGTTTGGCACTTATTATTCAAAACCACGTTTTAAAACTTTTATTAATTAGGGGATATGAATGGAATCAACAATTAAGTATATTTTGTATGCAATTTCTTTAGTCGCTTTAGGCACAGGACTTAATGTTTTAATTGGTGGGGCGTCAGCAATTCCAGGTGCAACAGGTGGTGTTGAAGCAACCGTTGACAATGAACTAAGATTTTTTGCTATGTTTTGGATTGCTTACGGGGCTTTTTGTTTTTGGGTTGCTCGAAATATAGCTGAGCAATACTTTTTCGTTCCATTTATTGCGCTTGTATTTTTTCTTGGAGGTATGGGCCGTTTGATTTCAATTTTGTCAGTGGGCCCGCCTGCCAGTATTCTGATTCCGGCAATGATTCTTGAATTTGTTATACCTATTGTTATTTACGTGGTTTATAGAAAAATGTATATCAAGACCACCACACGCCTTGATGTGGATTTAACTCAATAAATATCTGGTGAGATGACTGTTTCGTTGTGCGTTAAGAGAGTTATATGAATTTACGAATTCTATTAGCTATTTATGTCATTACTTTGACTGGTTGTAGCGCATTGATGGAGTGGGAGAACTTACCACTCAACATAAAGGATGAGATGACGATATTTGTTGTGAACCATGGCTGGCATACAGGTATTGTGATCAAGGGAGATGAGTTAGGCAATGAGTTATCTTTTCTTGAAGAAGGCTTTGGTAAAAGCGAGTACTATGAATTAGGTTGGGGCGATAAAGGTTTTTACGAAGCCAAAGAAATCACCAGCCTTATCACAATGAACGCAATCTTTTGGCCAACAGAGAGCGTTTTACATGTCGTTTCTTTACCTATGTCTCCTTTAAAATATTTTGCTCAAAGTGAAATAATTACCATGAATATTTCAAAAGACGGGTTTTCAAAATTGAGAGAAGCAGTTTCTGATTCTTTTAGACGAGATAATGGTCGTGCGATACAAACAGGGCAGGGTATTTATGGTAAAAGCTTGTTCTATAAAGGTAAGGGGAGTTACTATTTTGCCAATACCTGTAATACTTGGACAGCTAAAATGCTTAATATCGCCGGTGCTCCAATCGATGCACTATTTACCTTCACTGCGCGTAGTGTCATGCGCCAAAGTGAGCAAGCGGTGTCTAAATATACCTGCTGCCCTTGATCAAAGTTTTTGCAACATGACAGTATTAAAGGGAGATTATTATGAAAAAATTAGCTGATTCAACATGTGTAGCGTGCAGTAAAAGTGCGAAAACGCTTTCTTCTGATGAAATATCAGTACTAATGCTTGAAATAAATGGTTGGGCGTTAATTTCCGACTCAGGCATTCAAAAGCTGAAACGTGTGTTTAAAGTTAAAAACTATATTGAAGCGGTTGCGTTGACACATAAAATTGCTGACCTAGCTGAGACCGCTGATCACCACCCAAAAATTATTTTAGAGTATGGAGCTGTGACAATCATCTGGTGGAGCCATAACATTCAAGGGCTACATAAAAACGATTTTATTATGGCTGATAAAACATCTCAATTGTCGGTATAAATACCGGCCTGTTATTTTCTCGATTACCTTTCACGTATTAATGGCTATCAACGAAGACCTATAAAACTTTATGCGAACTAAATTACGCCTACTTTTTGTTTTGTTTTTTTGTACTCATTTTTCGTTTGCGCAAGCTCAATGGCATCACTTTACCTCTACAGCCATGACGACCAAGTTAGATTTAGAATTTTGGTTTGAAGACCCTGTTAAAGCCAAAGAACTAAGTAAACGTGTATTTGATGAGTTTGATCAAATAGAAGCGGTTATGACTCGGTATGGCGAAACGTCAGAATTGTCTAATATTAACCGTTTAGCGGTAGTGCAAACCTTACCCGTTTCAGCTGATTTGTTTAAGGTGTTGCGTAGTGCTCAAGGGGTATCGGTACTGAGTGAGGGGGCATTTGATATGACCTTTGCCTCAGTCGGTTATTTGTATGATTTTCGTCAGCGCCAGATTCCAACAACTTTAGAAATAAAGCAGCAGATTAAGGCCGTTGATTATCAGCATGTTCAATTGGATGCAAAAAAACAAACGATTCGTTTTTTACACCCTAACGTTAAGGTTGATTTGGGTGGTATTGCAAAAGGTTATGCCGTTGACCAAGGGGTTCAAATTTTACAACAAGCGGGTGTTCAGTATGCACGCTTAAGTGCAGGTGGTGACATGCGTTTGCTAGGTGATAAGAAGGGTAAGCCTTGGATCGTAGGTATTAAAGACCCTAGAGCAACGGTAAAAACAAAGAGCCATGTAGTAGCTTTACCTTTGTCGAATGTTTCAATTTCAACATCAGGCGATTATGAGCGATTTTTTATCGATGATAAGGGTGAGCGAATTCACCATATTATTTCGCCTAAAACTGGGCGCTCAGTGTCGGGCGTGCAAAGTGTTTCAGTCATTGGTCCTGATACGATCACGACAGATGGCCTTTCAACGGCAATCTTTGTATTGGGAGTAGAAAAGGGTTTGGCGCTGGTTAACCGCTTGGAAGACATTGATGTGATTATGATTGATGCAGAGCGACAATTACATTTTTCTGATGGGCTGATGTCACCAGCCCATCCTTAGTACTTCGTGCTTATAGATTTACTCGTTACCAACTAGCCGGTAGGTATCGACTCCATACCAATCAAACTATCTTGAAGTGTTGCATTACCTAAACCGTGGTTCGGGAACTTGGAAACAAAATCACCTTGTTCACCATGTAAAGCCATATAGTTGAGCAAGACTGTTTGTACGAGTAGGTTGACGTTATTAGCTGCTGGGCTAGAAGAAGTTTCTACGGATGCATCACTGCGCATATAACCAATTTGATTATTTGTTCTAGCAACGGGTTTTCCATTCGGGTTGTAAACCAAATAAAACGCTGCCGCAGTAGATGAGTTATCTCCGGTCCAAACACCTTTTCCTCGACCATCAACCGAGTTGTCTATCATGCCGTTACTGGCGACAGAGCCATCACTGAATACATAAATCATGATGGGTTTTCCAATCGCTTTTGCATACTCAAGGCAAGCGCCGATACAACGACCTGCGCGAATATCTCGTAGTTCACCTGTACTGCGGTTTCCTGTGTGGTAATCATAGCCGCCCATTGTAACCGTGCCTGCGCCAGCATAACCATTGGCTACTAGCTTCATCACAGAGGCAGTTTTTCTAAACTCACTATCACCATCAAACTCATCTTGACTGAAAATACCGGAAGGTCCGACTATATCTGGGTCTAAAGCTGGGTTAAGTGAAGCAGGGTCGCCAAAGCGGTCTGCAATGTCGGCACTTTTAACGTAACCGCAACGAACTAGGTCTTTTACGACTTCATCTTTGGTTATTTCAGTATCCACCTGATCCATTTTACTGTCGCTAATTCTTTGGATAGATTCCATGACTGCTACAGCATCTTCTTGGCTAAGTAGACCAACTAAATCGCCAACATCAACCAAACCTGTTACATCACTAGGTCGATCAACTTTTGTTGGGCGAACTTCAGGGTTAATCATATCCATGGGAGACATTGAGTTACCGCCGGAGTCTGAGCTACGGGAGCCAATTAAATCGAGTAATGAGCCCTTTGCGCCGGTGCCATAAATGCCATACATGGGGTTGTGGGGGTTATTACCTGAGTCATTATCAGAACGGGCAGGTATGACCACACCATTTGTTAAAGCGCGCGTACCTGCGGTAGTGCTCTGTAGAATGCCTCTTAGGAAGGCGCTATCAGAATGAAATGCTAAGCCAAGCTCCTCGTTTATAAAACTGTTTGTCAGGTCATCAGGGTTAACTGCATTCGGTACCATGTCTCCAGGTAAACCAAGCTTACTGTAGCCAGCAGTACTCAAAAAGTCCATCTGACCACCACGACCACCAACAAGTACGTTAGAGCCTGAAATGTTGGCACCGCCTGCTAGGTCAAAGCAAATAAAAGGAACTTTACCTGCCCCTTGCGCAGAGATGTCACAACTTGTTTTTAGCGCTTCTAAATCTGAAGATAGCGCTGCGGAAGCCGAGCTAGGGTTTCCAAATAGACTAAAAATAGACGATCCAAAAACACTCGCAGAACCTGCCAAAAAACCTTGAGAAACAAATTCTCTGCGTGTTTTAGGTAGTGCATGGTCTGCATGTTTCAACGGACAGTTGATAGCGATTGTTTGTGCTAATGTTGGTTTTATAAACATTGTTATCGTCCTTCTATTGAATCAGTGTAGTGGCACTACCTAGCACAGCAGCGCAAGTAGCTTTTACAACGGTTTCGGTTCGGTCACTTGCGCAGCTATTGTCGGCGCTACATGTCGTTAGCTTTTTCATTAAACCAATCAACTCTTTGCTCACGGCATTATCTGAGGGTTGGCTATTAAGGTTACTACCAATGAAATTTTCTAACAGCGGGTTAATAATCAAGTCCAGTCCTACTGGTACTGGGTCTACTACAGCGTCGAAAGGGTCTAAAAGAGGATCAAAAAGAGTATTGGCGTTGGTCGTAAATACAAATGAAGGGAAGAAAATTTCACGCTTCGTTGTATCTTCCACTAATGCATCACAATACTTTATAGCGAGTTGCGTGATCGCCATTTGATGCGCTGATAAAAAACCACTAATGGACTCAACCGTTGGTAGCTGTTGTTTGACGGTATTAAAGGTTGCACTGACGCTCGTATTGGTTTTACTTACACCCGTTAATGCTGCCATAGAGACATTGATTTCATCGAATGTTTTTAAACCGATCTCAGATGCTGGTTCATCATCTAGCGGTGCTGGAGGTGAGGGCGGTTCGGCTTCGACAATTACATTCTCGAAGGTGCCAATTTGTTCAAAACTTAAAAAGAATTCATCCGTGTTAGGGCCTGTTTCTAATGCGATGATCGTGCCTAAGTGAGATAGAGATTGTTGCCCGTTTTCAGTTTCATAATCTGCATCATTCAAGCTGATATCAATATTCTTAAAAGCTTGTCCTATGGCTGCTTCTTTACCATTAATCCCAAGCTTTAGGCCTTTAACCGGAATGTCGGCGAAAGACGCTGTTGAATCGAGGCTTTTGAAGTAGGGCGTTGAAAATAAATAACTGTAGCTGTCGTATTGACTGACTTCAAACACAACAAAGCTTTCTGGTGTATTGGTTAGGTGTGAAACACTAAAGAGTAAAAAGAACTTTTCACCGACACCTACATTATAATTCTGGGATATTTGTTCACTGGTTAATGCTCTGTTGTGAACTGCTACCATACGTAAAGTACCTTGCCAGAGGGAGTTACTACTACCTTCATTGCCAAGTACAAACGCAAAGCTATCGTCCCATTCACTTAAATTACCCGCTGTGTCGGGATCAAGGTCTTCAGTGAATTCGCCATTAACGTAAATTTTCCGTGCTCCACCTGGCGCAAAGGTAATCACAACATGCTGTAAGTTAGCTTGAAGGCGCTCATCAGCATCGGCTGTCGACATAGCTTCATTTTGGTTGGTTGTGCTACTTCGTTGATAAAAATCATAGTTGTAGAGTGTTTGTCCAAGCGTAAAGTTACGCGCTTCATCAGAGCCTGAGTAAGTCACAATAGGGGTTTCTTCTTGTGCAACATTACCTGGCACGACCCAAGCTTCTACACTATATTCACCCGTGGCTTTAATCAGGTCATGAAGTTTTTTACTGGCGGCTGTAGAACCTTGTGCTTTACCGTTGGCGTATGCAATATTTGTTTCTTCATCTGTCATGAAGTTTTTTACTGGCGGCTGTAGAACCTTGTGCTTTACCGTTGGCGTATGCAATATTTGTTTCTTCATCTGTATAAGCAGGGCCAATTTTTATCCCCCAACCACCAACCCAATCAGCATTGCCAAAAAGGTTTAAATTCATGGCGGGCTCTATGCCGCTGGTGTCATTGGCGATTGTGCCTTCACCTTCTTTGAATTCATATAGTGCAATAATGTTATCTTCAAACCGTCCACCAGCATTAGCAACTAAGCCATCTTCTATTAGTAGTAATGCTTTACTGGTGACTAAGTCGGGATCAACCTCAGCGATATCAATCGAGTCAGAAAAGGCTTTAATGGCATTTTCCATCTCAAGTGAAGCGCTGGTGCAATTACCATCCCAGCAGTTGTGAAACTCATTTCTTAAGCGTAGAACTAAACGTGAACCTGCGGGCGTTTGTAGATCAATTTTACTTTTAGCGCCGTTATAAGAAGTTGTAACGTCTGAACTTGCAATAAATGGTGTTTGTACCCCTTCAATATGGCAGTCAACACAGTATTGCGTTAGTAACGGGTAAATAGTTGTACTGTAGTTTGTTGTATCATCAGGAAAATTCTTAGTATTGCCGAGGTCTTTAATAGCGGGCGCCCGTAATACAATTTCTGTGGTTGAGCCTGCCGAACCACCTGCCCAATTGGTAATATAACGTGTAATGATGTCTTCGCAAGCGGCATCGCTGGTTAACCAGCAGTTATGACCTCCTGCGACTTTTGTGACCATCCTTGATAAAGCAGGGTCATCTAAATTAACAATATTGTTTGCTTGGGCATAAGCAAGGTTGATGTCTTGGTCGTCTACAAACAAAGGAGATTGGTTACCTGTGCTGGTATTATGGCAACTACCGCACTTATCTTGAGTAACTAAATTATCCCAGACATTCAGCTTAAAATTTTGTACATCGGTTGTAGCGGGAGCAACACCCGTATAATTACTGCTAGATGTAGCGCTATTATTGTCTGGTCGCGCTTGATTTGGTGCGCCACTGTCAGAGCCACAGGCGCTTAGTAAAAAAAGCACTAAAAAACTGAGCAATAAATTGGAATTATGTAACGGTCGTTTCTTTAATGTATTTGTCATCATTACAGCCTCGTTTATAAGAGAACGCATGGTTTGTATCAGGCCTTGTAAGTGCTTTTGCTGTTTCATGCTAGTTGTTCCGTATTGATCGTCATGTTCCATCATTGAACTATTTATCCGTTTGAATATTAGTTATCAGCATACTTACTCACCCATACAATAAACCGCAGAATCTGCGAAAACTTGTTTAAGGTTGTAATTACTATTAGCAAATGATGTGACCATATTTGAAATCTCACTGCGGTCAGTACTATCAACCGGAGAGCGTAAACAAACATTTTTAAATACTTTAGTAACCTGACATTCTGCAAAAGCGGTTGAGTGTGCAAGCTCCTGACCCATCGATTTGGCACCTTCACCCGAGCCACTTAAGGTGTTATCCCAGCCTAAGACTTTATTCTGACCTTCGCGCCAGTAATTATCCCAGTGATCATTAGGCGTTACATACCCGTACTCGAAGTTCGTTGCGTTGTTATGGTATTTACTTTGAACGCGCGTTCCCGTTACAGGGTCTGTTATACCTGAGGTGTTATAACTAATGCTTCCATTTTCACCGTCAGGATCGGTTTCTACATCGTAATCATATTCGTAATAAGCAAAGGATTGGGCTAAAGGGTCCATGCCGCTATGGCAGCCAATACAACTATTTAGAAATATACGACTGTCGCCACCTGGGCTCCTTGATACATCTTGGCGAATTCGATCAGGTGTGCGTGAAATATCATTCAATTGTTCCATGTCGTTGCACAAATGATTGAGCGCGGTGAAGCGAAACATGGCTCGGTTTGTGCCATCTTTAAAAAAGGATTTTGCTGCGGCACGAGTGGTCATAACACCTGCGGTGGCTGAGCTTGGTAAGATGTTTTTGGAAGATTGTGTGGTGAGGCTAAGCGAGTCTTTTAAGCTGAGCCCCGTTTCTTCTAACTCTTCATAATGGTTATTATTAGTCGGTGAATAATCATTACTAAGATTTAAGCTAGGATCTGCTTCATAAAGGACGTCGCCATAGAGTATGGTACGAAAATCAGCATCGTCGCGTACAAGTCCAATAATTGTGGCGGTATAGTCATTAAGTGGCACAAAGCTCGACATCGCTTCGTTAGTCCAAGGTGCTGCAAGATTTTTTAAAGTGACATCATAAAAACCAGTGTGCTCCATAGCGGTATATGCTGCGTCAGAAGCATTGCCTGCTAAAATATCAGCCGCCATGTCGTCTAACACTGTTGCAGAGGGTGGAACACCTGCGATTCTGTCATGCATTCGTTTGGCTTGTTCTCTTTCGCCTGCAAAGGCTAGGTTAGTCTGGCCAAAAGCGAATAAACCTAATAATACTGAGATAGAAAGTAGCGAAGTTAGAGAGTGTTTAGCTGTAATGTTTGATGATGTTTCAATTTGAAGCGGATTAAGGCTAGAACGTTTTATTCTAGTATTTGCGTATAAAATGAAATCTATCATGGCAGGTTCCTTCTTTGGATCTATGCTAAATACGTTAGACCTAAATTGCTGAAGATTGAAGTTTAATTTATGTAATACATTGAAATATGTGCAGTAGTGCTCAGCCTTACATTGCGTAACTTAAGTGAGGTAGAAAGTACTTTTGAATCGACCATACTAAAGACATAATCCTTCGCTAAGTCATTAATGAGGCTTGAATTATGTTGAAACGACAAGCTTTTACGGGTTCTACCCAGTTAACATTTTTTTACAAATGGATTGTGTTAAAAATGCGTTCAAATCTATCAAAAGCATTTATTTTATCTTTAAGTACTTATTTCTTAATGGCGTGTAGCCTTGGAGAAAGTACAGATATATCGAGTGGTTCTGACTCAGACCCTGTCGTCGCTGAGCACGCCGTTGCTTTTATTAAGCGCCCTTTATTATTCGATGATAACAATGAACTGGAGGGTGATGACTTAGCCGAACCTTCACTATTTATTCCTGGTGCTGTGCTTTATATAAAAAATAGTGCATCGCCTTCTGCAGGTACAGCTGATATAAGCTCGGCTGCCTTTTCTGATCCTGTATTTCTCAATGATGACGGCGAACTCTTATACGACGTTAAAGACCTTAATGTTTCGTACGATGGCAATAAACTCATCTTTTCTATGCGTGCACCTGAAATTGAAAATGCCGACGACGAAGACCAGCCAAAATGGAATATTTGGGAGTATGATCAAGAACTATCTTCGCTGAGTCGCATCATTCAAGGTAACGATACGGCAGAATCTGGCCATGATATTTCTCCGAGTTATTTACCTGATGGTCGAATTTTATTTACGTCAACACGTCAAAGTCGTTCTAGAGCTATTTTACTGGATGAAGGTAAAGGCCAATATGCAGCACAAGATGAAGCGCGTAATTCGGACGCATTTTTGTTACATGTGATGAATGATGACGGTAGTGGTATCGAACAAATATCCTTTAATCAAAGTCATGATATCAATCCAACTGTATTGGAAAATGGAAAAATACTTTTTAGTCGTTGGGATAATGCAGGCCAAACTTCGAATAACGGCCTCAATCTTTATCAAATAAATCCTGACGGCTCCGAATTAAGTTATATGTATGGCAGGCATTCACACGATACAGGCAGTGAAGGTAGCCGAGTTCAATTTGTAAAACCGCGCGAACTGGAAGACGGTAATATTCTTGTTCAGTTAAGAGAGTTTGAAACAGAAAATTTTGCTAGCCAACCTACAGCCGTTAATTTGAATGACTTTGTTGAACATGATGTTTCAGTGGATGGAATGGGCGGCGTAGGGCAATCAGCGATTATTAGCGGCTTAACGACTGACGGTGAATTGAGTTTAAATGGGACATACGGTTCGTTTTTTCCTTTGTACGATGGCACAAATAGATACTTAGTAAGCTGGAGTATCTGCCGTATTGCTTTAATTGACACCGATGCTACAACGGACGGTGATCAGCCCGGTGCAGTAGAAAGTTGCACTACTGAAAAAATCGCTTCAGAAGCTTATGAAGCCGCGAGCCCTTTGTATGGTTTATGGGTGCTTGATGCCAGTAGCGATACTCAGCGACCCATCGATTTACCTGAAGCGGGGCAGTTATTTGAGGAAGCGGTTTTAATGACCTCAAGACCACTGCCAACTTATATTCCACCCATGACACTATCTTCTGATGCTCAGATATTGGCTGACCTTGGTTTTGGTGTGATTCATATTAAAAGTGTTTACGATTTCGACGGTGTTGATACGTCACCCAATGGTTTAGCTGCACTTTCGGACCCTATGACGACTGTACCAGCGAATCGTCCTCAACGATTTATTCGAATAGAAAAACCGGTGTCATTACCGAGTGACGATGTATATGACTTTGATAATACCGCCTTTGGAGTTAATGCCGGCCAGCTAATGCGTGAAATTTTAGGGTATACACCTATTGAGCCTGATGGCTCAGTAAAAGTGGTGGTTCCCGCAAACGTCGCTTTTGCGATTAGTGTGTTAGATGAAAAAGGACAGCGTACGGGCAATCGCCATCTAAATTGGTTGCAGGTAGCGCCCGGTGAAACGGTCGAGTGTATTGGTTGTCATACGGGTGCGAGTGAAGCTCCACATGGGAGAGCGGAGGCCGAACCGGATGCAGTTAATGCAGGAGCCGTTACATCAGGTATACCATTCCCAAATACTGATCCAGCATTGTTTGCCGATATGGGCGAAACAATGGCTGAAACCTATGCCCGAATAAATGAAGTTAGACGACTCACCTCTGATATCATTTTTGATGACGAGTGGACCGATCCATCAGCTAGTCCAGCTGCAAGTTTCAGTTATGCCTATAGTGACCTAGAAAGTACGCTGCCAATTAATGCAGGCTGTGCTGAGAATTGGACTAGTCTATGTAGAGTAACGATCAATTATGAAGATCATATACACCCTTTATGGTCGGTAGATCGTGGAGCTCTAGTTGTCGTTGTAGATGAAGTTGATAAAACAGGTAGCGCTTGTATAAGCTGTCACTCTGATAGTGATGATATGGATTCAGCCCAAGTGCCTGACAAGCAGTTAGATTTAAGTGACGGTGCATCAGACCTTGAAGCAGATCACTTTAAATCTTATCAAGAGCTTTTAAGTAGAGATAGTGAAGTTGAGTTGGTGGCAGGTATTTTAGCGAATGTTCAGCGCGATACCGGTGAAATTGAAATGATTCCCGATACAGATATTGATGGTAATATTTTGCTTGATAGCGATGGTAATCAGATCTTGGTACCTAAGCTAATTATATTGTTAGATGATGATGGGGAGCAGGTATTAGATGTTGATGGGGATACTATTTTTGTCGAAGTGCCTATTACAGAAGATGTACCGGTTGTGCCCAGCATGAATAGAGCTGGCGCACGAAATAGTACGGTATTTATGAATCGCTTTGAGGCAGGGCAAAGCCATGCTGACTTCTTAACTACGGTTGAAATGAAACTAATCTCTGAATGGTTAGACTTAGGTGCGCAATATTATAACAACCCATTTGATGCACCCGCGAACTGATTTTATGTTGAAAATGATCGAATATTCTATAAAACAAAAAGTTTTTCAAGTTCTAATGCTTATGTTAGTTATGAGTACTTGTCCTGTTGCGCAGTCTGAAGAAAAAGTAACCACAGACTCATCTGTTTCTAGTGAAAACGACAAGGTGTTGGCCCGTGTGAAAGTGGTTGAAGCTTTTGTTGAATGGCGAAGCGGCCCTGCCGAAGGTTATCCTGTTTTTCATGTTAGTGAGCAAGGTGAGTGGCTAAGTTTATTGATAAGAAAAACAGACTGGATGAAAGTCAGAGACGAAAAGGGCCGTGAAGGGTGGATCAGAATAAATGATCTATTAAAGACCCATGACGCATCTGGCAACCTTGTAAGTATCGTTGAACCGCAATTCGATGATTATGGTACTCGCCGTTGGGAGGCGGGTATTATGCATGGTGAATTTGATGGTGCAGCCGTGAATGCAGGGTATGTTGGCTATTGGATGACGGAGCATTTATCACTTGAATTGTGGGGCTCTCAAGTACTGGGTGATTCATCCGAGATCTTAATTGCCAATATCAATTTACTCCACCAGCCGTTTCCAAGCTGGCGTTTCTCACCTTTTTTTACGATAGGGGCAGGTCAATTATTTATTGACCCTAAATCAACGCTAGCCGAAGCAGAAAACCGAAGTGAAGACACAATACATGCGGGGTTTGGCGCGCGATATTATATCGACAACCGCTATTTTATTCGTATGGAAGTAAAAGACTATAAAGTATTCACCAACCGAGAAACTAACGAAGAAGCAACAGAATGGAAAATTGGACTCAGCGTATTCTTTTGAAAAAATATGGCGTGCTGATATTGCTTTCAAGCTTATCTGTACTGACAAATGCGCAAGATAAACTGCTTGTTGAACCCGATGTCAGGCCACAAGTTGTCGATGAATCTGTCATTGATACTGAAAACTTTGAAGTTGGTATGTTTGTAGGTGTGATGAACATCGAAGATTTTGAATCTTCTGCACTCATTGGCGCCAGATTAGCCTATCACTTAAGTGACAGCTTATTTTTTGAAGCCAATGTTGGAATGACAGAAGGTGGTGATACGAGCGCTGAAAAACTTGGTGGCTTTGATTTGTTAGCTGACCGAGATTACACCTATTACAATTTTGGGCTCGGATTTAATGCACCTGGTCAGACATTCTTTTTAGGTGAATATACCTTCAATAATAATGTTTATTTTGTGGGTGGTGTGGGATCTACTGAGTTTGGTGGTGACAGCGAGCTGACGGTTAATTTTGGCGCAGGTTATCAGTTACTGATTAATGACTGGATGTCTGTGCATGTGACGGGTAGACAACACTTAATGAGAACAGATCTGACGGGTGAAGATAAACTGGTTTTTAATACCGAGCTTAGTACCGGCTTATCTTTCTTTTTCTAAGGTTTGGTAAGTATAAAAACAGAATGAATAGGACACTATGGAGATGAACAACGAATGAAAAAAAGTATTCAAAATAACCGGCTCTTAAGAAACTTTGTCATGACAGTATTGTTATCGAGTTTAGCATTTATGACACAGGCGAACGAACTCAGTGGTGCCGCGCCTGACTTTACACTTAAAAGTAATCAAGGAAAAAATATAAGGTTGCAGGATCTGCGTGGCCAGGTTGTCATGCTAAATTTTTGGGCGTCTTGGTGTGGGCCGTGCCGACAAGAAATGCCACTGATGGATGATCTTTATAAAAAGTATGAGAAATTAGGCTTCACCATTCTTGCGGTGAATGTTGATGAAGATTCTTCTGATGCCGATGCCTTCTTAAAGTCTGTGCCGGTAACTTTTCCAGTGTTATATGACAACGACAGCAAGGTGAGTGAGTTATTTGCTATTGATGCAATGCCGACCACTGTGATGATTGACCGCGATGGCAATAAGCGTTTTTTGCATAGAGGTTACAAAGAAGGTTATGAAATTGAATATGAAAAACAAGTTAAAAAGCTGGTTCGTGAGTAGGGTATAGCATGAAAACACGCTTAATTATTGGTTTATTGTTGCTAGGCTTAGTCGGGGTGTCAGGTTGTGCTGAGATTAAACCCTGGGTGAAACCTTATGAAAGAAACAATTTAGCTGACCCAATAATGAGCCTTGATCGGCATGGTGCTGCGGGGTCATACATTCATCATGTTTACCAAGCGCGAGAAGGTGCGAGAGGTGCAGAAGGTGGTGCAGGAGGTGGTTGTGGTTGTAATTAAATCATCGGTATCAGCCGTTATAAGTAAGAAGCCTTTTTTTAAAGCCTTTTTGGGATTGTTAATTACTGTTAATTCCCTACTTGGTAGTTCTAGTGCGATCGCGGGTACGCTGCCAGTTGATTCAGTTGATATCCTATACCACCGCTTTGATGGTGGCGGAATGGAAATTGATGGTCCTTTTGTTTTGCTGAGAAAAAGCATTGGAACGCAAGTTTCAGTGAACGGCCATTATTATATCGATTCGGTTTCAGCGGCCTCGATTGATGTGGTCGCGAATGCGAGTGAGTACACCGAAGAACGGACTGAAATAAGTGCTGGTGTGGATTTTTTGCATGAAAAGACAATGATCAGTACGGGTTATACCAATAGTGAAGAAAACGACTTTGAAGCCGATTCAGTGTTTCTTTCTATTGGCCAAGATTTTTTTGGTGACCTAACCAAGCTAACCATGGGTTATGCCAGAGGATGGGATAAAGTCGGTAAAATAGAAAGTGATTTTAGTGAGGATGTTGATCGCCAGATTTATAAGCTTGGTATGAGCCAGGTACTTACCAAAAACTCATTAATGGGAATTGATATTGAAACCATTAGTGATGAAGGTTATTTAAATAACCCGTACCGTTCGTACCGGTACTTTGATTCGGATCCAAGTCAAGATAATGGGGATGGCATAGCGACTGAGGTGTATCCAGAAACTCGAACTAGTACGGCGGTTGCTGTGCGGGGTCTGTATTACTTACCTTATCGTGCGTCAATTAAAGGTGAATACCGATACTTTAATGATAGCTGGGGCATTGATGCGCATACCTACGAAGTACTTTATGTTCATCCGTTTGGAAGACAATGGACGTTAGAAGGCAGGGTGCGCCGTTATTCGCAATCCTCAGCAGATTTTTACAGCGATATCTTTTCTCATAAAGGGGCTGAAGATTTTATGGCGCGTGATAAAGAGTTAAGTACGTATACCGGTATGACTTATGGTGGTGGGGTCACTTACGAATTAGGGCAAGGGGTTATCCCTCATGTAAACAAACTCAAGCTCACTTTACTTGTCGATTATTTAAAATATGAATATGACAATTTTCGAGATGTTACGGCAGGTGGCGGTAATCTTACTGCAGGTACAGAGCCGTTTTATGAATTTGATGCATGGGTAACGCGTGCTTCGATCACGTTTGAATATTAATGATGTATACCGATGATATATAACAACGAATAAGGCATGAACATGAAGGCTTTTACGATACGCAATTTGATTTTTATGATGGCACTTTTACTGAGTCTTAGTGTTAGCTTTAGTGTTAATTCTGAGACGGGTGAAATAGCCAGTGAATCGGCTAATAATACATCCCCAGTAACTTTAGATTCGGAAACCTCCGCTAAGGCGCCAGAAGAAACAGCCCCTGTAGCCTTAAGCGTTGAAGAGCTAAAGAAAAAAGTGATTGAGCTTAACCGTGATTTATTCATTCTTGAGGAAGATCTGCTATTCCCAGCAAATACACAGTTTGCTGTATTTGTAAGTTTAGATACCGGTAAATTTTTACAGTTAGATAGTATGAAGTTAAAAGTGGATGGGGAAATTGTCGCCGCTCATTTATATACAGAGCGTCAGATTAAATCACTTCAGCGAGGGGGCATGCAGCGCTTATACATTGGTAATCTAAAAACTGGTGCACATGAGATAACGGCTTTCATTGATGGGATAGGGCCTGACAGCGCGGCGTATAAGAAAGCGGTGACCACCAAGATAATAAAAGAGACTGATATCAAATCATTAGAAATTAAAATTAAAGATAACTCGTCAAACTTTGAACCTAGCATTGAAATAGTAGAGTGGAATTAATGCAGAAGATCTTCTGCTACCTACTACTGAGTGTTGCGCATCTGCTAAGCGTTAGCAGTGTGCTTGCCGATGAAGAGAAAGTGCCTACACAGGAAATAATTACACCTGTAATTCATGCGCAAGCAAAAGATTTAAAATATGGCACTGCTTTGTATGAACTTTATCAAGGTCATGCTTTTGAGGCATTAAGTGCTTTAAATGTGGCGAAGTTAAGGGGTGGTATCACAGGGCATCAGGATCACCCTGCCTTAATTGAAGGCAGCTTGATGCTAACTTACGGCATGACACATGAAGCCAAAATATTATTCGAATCACTACTGTTAAAAAAGAATGATGTCGGTAATGAATTTGTTTCAAAAAGTGCTCGCAACCAGGCTTGGTTTTATTTAGGAAAAGTTTTGATGCTTGAGCAAGACTTATCTGCATCAATGGAGGCGCTTCAACATGTTAATTCAAATGAGCTCAAAAATGACCAACCTGATATTTTTTATGAATGGTTATACCTAAAAGCACTTATATCACAGAGATTAAACACGCCTGACAATAAAACAATTACTCAAACTGCAACGGAGCAAGGCGAGAAAAAAGAACCGTTAACCTTAACTCAAGTACAAAAGGCAGAAACTAAATATAGGAAAGAAGGAAAGC
>Ga0209290_1000808_pt1 | contig 19186 bp, 17 predicted proteins | sample EN1Hudsemesocosm_2_FD_184632 | JGI IMG/M metagenome (GOLD analysis project Ga0209290, IMG submission 184632) | Methane-oxidizing microbial communities from mesocosms in the Hudson Canyon - EN10B Hudson Canyon (SPAdes) (version 2) | ecosystem: Environmental > Aquatic > Marine > Cold seeps... | reverse complement strand
TTGTTGCGCCGAATATTTTAGGCCAAGGTGAAAAAGCGCGTCTTGGTGTAGCAAAAACACAGATACGCAATATCAGTAATTCCTTAGATATTTATAAATTAGACAACTTTAATTACCCAAGTACCGAGCAAGGCTTAGAAGCCTTAGTGACCGAACCTGCGGGTTCTCCGCCAGCAAAAAACTGGAGTAAAGATGGTTACTTACCAAGTGTTCCAGTTGATCCTTGGAAAAATGAATACCAATACGTAAGCCCTGGCTCTGAAGGTCCTTACGATCTATATTCATTCGGTCCAGATGGCAGAGAAGGTGGTACAGATGAAGATGCCGATATTAGTAATCATGATTTAAATTAATTAGTGATGAAACAGCGCGGTTTTACATTAATTGAGCTCATGGTTGTTATGGTACTTCTTGGGCTTATCTCTAGTATTGCTTTAACTACCGTGGGTGGTGGAAATCAAAAACGAGAATTAAATAATGAAGTAAATCGTTTGCATGCGGTACTTCGAATGGCAGCAGAAGAGTCTATCTTTAGTAATACTGAAATTGGGGTAGTGATCGAATCAGGCTTATATGAGTTTCTAACTTATGACGAGGCTGAAGGCAAATGGGTTGCAGCGGCACCGCATTTTTTAAGGTCTTATTCTTTACCTGAGTGGATCTCGCTAGATTTTCAGCGCGAAGGAAAAGAGAGAAAGCTGCTTGGAAATCAGTCTAAGTTAGATACTGATTCAGATTTCTACTCTTCAATACTAGAGACTGAAATAACAAAAAAACCAGATCTTATGCTACTTTCAAGTGGTGAAGTCACTGGGTTTACAATCTCTATGCAGATTGAGGATGACGCCTCAAGCCGTGTTGAGATAAAAACAAATGATCAGGGTGAGATCATCCTTCCATCTCTTGAGCAGGATGATTCGTGAAAATACTTTCTACTCCGGCAAGAGAATCTTCCGGTTTTACTTTGCTAGAAGTATTAATCGCTCTCATTTTCTTTTCATTAATTGGCATGGTGCTTCAACAAGTCACTGCATCCACAGTAAGCCAATACTTAAGTATAAGGCAAAAGATGTTTGCATCTTGGATGGCCGAAAATAAGATGACCGAAATTCGTTTATCTAAAGAGTTACCTAGCGCACGAGAGCATAAAGAGGAATTAGACTTTGCAAATGAAGAATGGCAGCTAATTTCAAAAGTGCAAAAAACCGAGAACCCTGACATTAACAAAGTAGAAGTAGAAGTGTTTCATATCGACTCAAATAGTGACGAGAAACGTCGAAAGTTAGTTCTAACAGGATTTATAGGTCGGTATTAATGCGTCATTTAACTTCACATCAATCATATAAATGTGATCGACAGATAACGTTGACAAAGAACTTTAATCGACCAACTGGTGCTGCTGGCTTTACCTTACTTGAAGTATTAATTGCTATCGGTATTACGGCAATGATTGGTCTAGGCTCTTGGCAAATATTAAATAGTGCTATACGAACCAGTGAGCATACCCAAGTAAAACTAGAAGAATTGAAAGCACTTCAAAAAACGATGTTAATTATATCTCGAGATCTACAGCAAGTCGTATCTCGTTCGGTTCGAGATGAATACGGAGATTATCAACCGGCCTTACAAACTAAGGGCTCTTTATATCAATTAGAGTTTAGCAGAGCAGGCTGGCGTAATCCGCTTGGTGACCCTCGGTCTAATATTCAACGTGTAGCCTATGAGTTGAATCAAGATGAATTCGTGCGTCACTATTGGAATGTTTTAGATCGCTCTCAAGACAGTGAGTCAGTTTATCGAACTTTGTTAAAAGGTGTAGAAGAATTCTCGATACGTTTTATGAAGGAAGATTACAGTTGGGCCGATGAATGGCCATTGGCCGAAGCGGCGGGAGAAGATGAATCGGATGATCCTAGATTTAAAACAAACCAAATACCGAGAGCTGTGAAAATTACGTTTACTCTTAAACAATTTGGCACAGTTTCAAGGCTATATGATTTAGTGTCTTATCTACCCAATAAAGTATTAGAAGATAGCACAGCAACAGGATCGGGTGGCAGCACTGGATCAGACGTGGGAGGTGGTTAATCTTGCATAACTTACCTCAGCGGCAGCAGGGTGTCGCATTAATGATCGTTATTTTTATTTTTGCTTTAGTGTCTATTTTATCGGTGGGTATGTATAACCGACAGAGCTTGTTTGTACAAACCACTGCAAACGTACTCGCTCAATCTCAAGCCTATGAGTATGCGCTCGCATCGGAGGTGTATGGCCGTCGCTTATTAAAAGATTATTGGGATAAAAAGGATGAAGACTCCTTTAATGAATCAGAAATGATTAAAAACTCAATCTTGATCCCAGTAGAAGAGGCATTTTTAGAGGCGCAATTTAATGATTTACAAGGCCGTTTAAACCTTAATGATCTTGTCATGCTTGATGGATCTGTAAATCAGGTGATGGTTAAGCGCTTTATTCGGCTATTCGATCGGCTTGCAATTGAAACAATAAAAGTAGATGTATTATTAGATTGGATTGACGATAACCAAGACCCTAGTAATTTAGAAGGGCTTGAAGATGGCGAATATCTTTCATTAGACCCGCCGTACCGAAACGCTAGCCAGCCCTTTAATCACGTTAGTGAGTTATTATTACTGCCAAACATTAAGCAAAGCGATTATCAAAACTTATTACCTCATATCAGTGCGCTACCCCAAGGTTATGTTTATATAAATGTGAATACAGCCACTAAAGAAGTGTTGCAAAGCTTGAGCGAAAACCTAAATGACGCTCAAATAGATGAACTTATTTCACAGCGCGAAAATGAGCCTTGGGAGGATGTATCTAGCTTTAAGTCTGACCCATTATTACAGGGAGCAGATATCGATATTAAATATTTGGGTATTGATTCTGAATTTTTTGAAATTGCTACATTGATTACATTAGCTGACCGCAAAGCTAGATTGGTCTCAGTTATCTATCGAGATAGCAAAGATGGCGTGATGCAGGTACTGTTTAGAGATCAAGGGCAAAAATATTTAATAACAAAAGAGAAGATCGCGCTATAATTAAAGCGTAATAAATACTATAAATGTGCAAAGCTGATAGTTGGGAATATGCCAAACAAACTTTTTTTAAGGCCAAAACAAACACTACAAACTTCAGAGCCAGTTTTCGAGTGGGCTTTATATGATTTGAATGATCGTCAGATGAAGTATGGTACGCAAGAAAGTCTTGAGAATATTGACCAAACGCTCATGCAAAATGGTGTTGAAAATACAGAAGTAATCTTTTTTTTGCCAGGTAGTGCAGCGTTCTCAACAATAATTAGTTTGCCCGGTAATCAGACACGTTTTATTCAACAAGCATTACCTTTTGCTGTGGAAGAACAGCTTGCTCAGGATGTCGATAAAGTACATATCGTTCTAGGTGAAAAAAATAATAAAGGCGAATTCTTTGTTGTTAATGTCGATCGAGATCTGTTTTCTTTTTACTTTGAGTTAATAAAGGATGAAATGCCATCTTATCATTTTAAGGGCATTTATCTAGATTCAGATCTATTACCTATTAATGACGAATCTCTGGTTATTTGTATCTCCAATGAAACTACTTTATTAAAGAATAAAGATCACCGTTCTCTTAGTTCCAATACTCAAAATTTACTCCCTTATCTTGATAGCTTATTTTTAGGTCAAATAGATGAAAATGCAGCTGAAAACGAACCATTTCCAATAACGATATATATCGAAGAAAAAGCGCAAGATAGTGCCGGAATGTTAATCGCTCAAATCGAACAATACCCTAATATTGTTATTGAAAAAGAAGTGATACAACTTTCTGAATTTGAATTGATTTGTCAGAATCAACTTCAGCGAGGAGTTAAGGCATTAAACCTTTGCCAAGGTGACTTTAAAGCTCAGTCAGAAACAAATAACGTCTGGAAAAAATGGCGCGCTGTTGCGCTGATCGCTGGAATTGGTTTCCTCCTTCAATTGGGTGTATTTGTCGGTAAAGGAATGCATTATGAACAGCAAGCGCAAACAATAGGGCAGCAAGCTCTCGCTGAGTATAAAGAAGTTGTCCCTAATTCAAAGCGTGTGACCATTGCTAAATTACCTCGAATAATTAAAGGTAAATTAAATCAAAAAAATTCTGCGCATTCTGTAGATTTAGGCTTTTTGTCATTATTGGGTGATATTGGTTATCAGTATCAACAATTTAAAGATAAACAAAAGCTTAAGTTTAATAGTATAAATTACAATCAGCAGCGTGGTGAGTTACTAATTGAAATGCATGCAGAATCATATGGTCAACTTGAGCGCTTACAGCAATCTATTATTAATGCAGGTCTGACCGCTAAGATTAGCTCAGCAGTTCAGGAAAAAGAGTACTTTCGTGGCCGTTTAAGCGTTAGTGGCTCTTAAAAAAGGAAAATAAAATGCTAGATAAACTTAAACAACACTCTGTTATTCTAGATTTACAAAAGCAATACGAAATGTTGCCTGTTCGTGATCGAATGATCCTCAAGGCATTTGGTATAATTTTAATGCTTTGTATTGTCTATTTTGCTATGTGGGTACCCGCTAGTGATTACATGCAGAATGCACAAAAAGATGTTGATCAAAATACAAAATTATTATTGTTAGTAAAACAGAATAAAGCACTACTATCAGCTTTAAGTCGTAAGTCGGGTTCTGCTTCGAGCACAAAAACATTAACAAGTCAGCAACTAGTATCATCAGTTACTAATCTAGCCAAAAAGAATGGTGTTATGCTCAAGCGATTTGAACCAAGTGGTGATAAAAAACTAAAAGTTTGGGTAGATAATGCACCCTTTGACAAAATGATCACATGGTTAGCATTACTAAAAAAATCTTTAAATGTTGTTGTAGAGCAAATATCAATTGAAAAAGATGATGCAACTGGGCAAGTAAGTTCTCGTTTAACCTTGTCTTCTTAAGTTGTCATCATAATTTTCACGACTTTTTATTCGTGCTATTTATTCTAGACCTATACTAAAAGAGCTAGATATCTTTCATTGGAACTTGAGAATAATTAATGACTGCATTAACAGACGAAACCATAGCTAAAGTTGTTAGGTTAGAATCTGGAGCATTTGCTGAAGCAAAAGCTATTCTATACAGAGCATATAAAAATGAACCTACCTTCAAATATCTTTTTGATCACAGTCGTTCTGGTTATGATCAGCGCGTTAGGGCAACAATAAGAGAATTAATTAATCTACATTTTTCAACAGGCCAAGATGTTATAGGCTTAGCGTTAGATAATCACTTGATTGCTGTCGCGCTTGTCGGGAGCCCCGATGTTCGACTAAACCTTACAAGCCAAATTAATTGGCGACTGCGTATGATGTTAACTGCCGGTATGGATTGCACTTGGCGTTATATAGATTATCACAACCAAATACATAAATGTTTGCCCAAAGATCAACACCACGAACTGCCGTTAATGGGGGTCGATAGTAAATATCGTAACTTAGGTTATGGTAAGCAGCTAATGAATGCTATTGAAAATATTTGTGCAGAAAATCCTCGCTCAGTAGGAATAGGGCTTGATACCGGGAATATGCGATATCTAGATTTCTATAAAAAACTAGGCTATGAAACGGTTGGAGAAGTAACATTGGGCGATGTTACAGAAAGTGTTTTATTTAAAAACTGCTCGCCTTCGAAACAATAACTCGAAACAATAACTCGAAACCAGAAATAGGAATATCATGCCTTCTTCGAACAAAACTTCAAAAGATAATACACAATACGATTATGATTTATTTGTAATTGGTGCCGGTTCTGGTGGCGTACGTCTTGCTCGAATGTCAGCCGGAATGGGGAAGAAAGTAGCCGTTGCAGAAGACCGCTACTTAGGTGGAACTTGTGTTAACGTTGGTTGTGTACCCAAAAAACTATTTGTATATGCTTCTCATATTCTTGAAGACCTAGAAGATGGCAAAGGTTATGGTTGGACAAGCGAGGGAAGCCTAGAGTTTTGTTGGCAAACATTACTAAAAAATAAAAATACTGAAATTCAGCGCTTGAACGGTATATATCAAAACCTTCTCGTAAATTCAGGTGCTGATATTATAGATGGGCGTGCTCGTTTTATAGATAACAATACTGTAGAAATAAATAACAAGCGTGTCACCGCTGAGCGGATTGTCATCGCTACAGGAAGTTGGCCGTTCGTACCGGAATTTCATGGCAGTGAATTAGCAATCACCTCAAATGAATTTTTCTTTTTAGATGACCTTCCTAGTTCGGCCGTTGTTGTGGGTGGCGGTTATATTGCAATTGAAATGGCAGGCATTTTAAATGGTTTAGGGGTTGATACAACACTCGTGTATCGAGGTGAACTTTTCTTAAGAGGTTTTGATGAAGAAGTCAGAGCGTTTGTAAAAGAAGAGGTTATCAAAAAAGGGATTAAGCTTAAATTTAATGACAATGTAATAGCATTAAATACAGTGAATGGTAAGCAAATTCAGGTTAACTATGAATCTGGCCAAGAAGAAACGACGGGCTTGGTATTATATGCAACGGGTCGGACACCACACCTTCAAGATCTAGGTTTAGAAAATGTCGATGTTAAGCTTAATAATAAAGGGCAGGTTGCTGTAAACGAACAATTTGAAACGTCTGTTAAAAGTATTTATGCATTAGGCGATGTTACTGGTGGAATGCAGCTAACACCTGTCGCATTAGCGGAAGGTATGTTTCTAGCCAATAACTTATTTAATTCGAATAAGCCTGAACCCATCGACTATTCAAATATAGCAACCGCCGTGTTTTGTCAGCCTAATATAGCTACAGTTGGTTTATCTGAAGAGCAAGCAAGAGAAAAATATAGCGAAATTAGTGTGTTTGTCTCGTCTTTTAAAGCGCTCAAGCATACCTTGTCAGGTCGTGATGAGCGAAGCTTAATGAAAATGATAGTCGACAAAAAAACAGATGTAGTTTTGGGTGTTCATATGGTTGGTTCAGACGCTGGTGAAATTATCCAGGGAATTTCAATTGCTTTAAAGGCTGGAGCAACAAAGAAAATATTTGACCAAACAATTGGTATTCACCCTACCGCTGCCGAAGAATTCGTTACTATGCGTGATCCGAGTCGTTAGAAGGGCTTTGCTCGTTCAAACCACTATTAATGTTTTAAAAAATCGTTATACTTCCACTTTTATTGAAATACTAGGAGTTAATCTTGAGTTCGGTCCAGTTACAGCAACGCGTTTTATCAGGCATGAGGCCAACAGGTAAATTACACCTTGGTCACTATCATGGTGTTTTAAAAAACTGGGTTGAATTACAGCACGATTATGACTGCTTTTTCTTTGTCGCAGACTGGCATGCATTAACAACGCATTATGAAAACCCGTTCATGATTGAACAGAGTGTTTACGATATGGTAATTGATTGGTTGGCTGCAGGAGTTAACCCTGGCTCTTCAACCATGTTCATTCAATCAATGGTGCCAGAACACGCTGAACTCCATTTGTTATTGTCGATGATGACACCGTTAGGTTGGCTTGAGCGAGTACCCACCTACAAAGATCAGCAAGAAAAACTGAAGGAAAAAGACCTAGCAACGTATGGTTTTTTAGGTTATCCCCTGCTTCAAAGTGCTGATATTTTGGTTTATCGTGCTGGTTTAGTGCCTGTTGGTGCTGATCAGGTTGCGCATGTAGAGCTGACAAGAGAAGTTGCTCGTAGGTTCAATCACTTGTATGGAAAAGATCCTGGTTATGAAGAGCAGGCTGAAGCTGCAATTAAAAAAATGGGTAAAAAGAGCGCAAAACTTTATCGTACGCTCCAAAAACGTTACCAAGAGCAGGGCGATGATGAAGCATTAGACACTGCAAGAGCGTTAATAATTGATCAACAGAATATTTCACTGGGTGATCGAGAGAGACTTCTTGGTTATGTAGAGGGTGGCGGGAAGGTAATATTACCAGAACCGCAGCCTTTATTAACGGCATCATCAAAACTACCAGGCTTAGATGGTCAAAAAATGTCTAAGTCTTATGGTAATACTATTGGTTTGCGTGAATCGCCTGACGAAGTCGATCTAAAAATAAGGAAGATGCAAACAGATCCTCAGCGTGTTCGATTAACAGACCCAGGAGACCCAGATAAATGTCCAGTTTGGAATCTACACGAAGTATATTCTGATGAAAGTGTAAAAAACTGGGTAAGAGAAGGGTGTCAAAGTGCCGGAATCGGCTGCTTAGATTGTAAAAAGCCGCTAATTGAAAAAGTATTGGAAGAACAAAAACCAATACATGAAAGAGCACGACAATATGAAGAAAACCCAGAACTTGTTAAAAGTATCATTTCTGAAGGGTCTGAGCGTGCACGAGATGCAGCAAAAGCAACGTTAGAAGAAGTAAGAAAAGTAATGGGGCTTTCGTTTGGGCGATAGATGTTTAGGGATTTCACAGCTTAAATGAACTTCATGTTATTATTCGTCATTAAAAGTTGTGAAAGCCCAATTTCCAATAGCGCCAACACCTAGGTAGGTTTGCTTTTATGTCAGATTTGACAGAAATATCCGTACCGGAACTAAAAGAGCAACCTACTATTCAACAGGAATTACCTTTTGCCATTGTAGAAGGTAAGCCTGTTACAGAAGTACCTCATGATTTATATATTCCCCCCGACGCACTTTCAGTTATTTTAGATGCATTTGAGGGGCCATTAGATCTATTACTCTACCTTATAAGACGTCAGAATATGGATATTCTGAATGTAAACGTCAGTGAGATTACACTTCAATATGTAGAATATATAAATATGGCTAAGTCTATTCAATTTGAACTTGCCGCAGAATACCTGTTAATGGCCGCAATGCTTGCGGAAATTAAGTCACGCATGCTTTTACCAAAGTTAGCGCAAGAAGATGAAGAGTGTGATGATCCTCGTGCCGAGTTAATACGAAGACTTCAACAATATGAAAGGTTTAAAAAAGCGGCTGAAGATATAGATGAAATGCCGCGTATAAATCGAGATATTTACGCCGCACATGCCGATTCAGAACACGCATCATCACCTATGTTGGCGCCTGAGGTTAGTTTGCAGGATATCTTTAGTGCTTTAAAATCAGTATTAGATCGTTCTGATCTTTTTGAACATCATCATATACAAAAAGAAAAACTATCAACCCGTGAGAGAATGTCTCAAATTTTACTGATCCTGAGTAGTGGGTCACATGAAGGGCGTTTCGTTTCTTTTTTTAGCTTGTTTACACCTGAAGAAGGGCGGGCTGGTGTCGTTGTTTCATTTTTAGCAATCATGGAGTTAGTAAAAGAGCAGTTAGTCGACTTTGTTCAAGTTGAAGCGTTTGGAAGTATTCATTTAAAAGCGAGACATCTGTAATGTCAGAGCATGATTCAGCGTCTTCTATGCCGTATAACACACAAAAACTAGAACATATTCTAGAGGCTATTCTTTTTGCTGCGAACAAAGTAATGAGCATCGATGCGCTTTATAACTTGTTACAAGAAGATATTTCACCCTCAAGGCCTGAAATAAAAGTAGCCCTTATTTCTTTGATGGCTAATTACCAGAATAAAGGTATTAATCTTGTTGAGTTAGCTGGCGGTTATCGCTTTCAAACGAAAAAAGAATATAGCGTTTGGGTTAGCCGTTTATGGGATGAAAAGCCTCAAAAATATTCACGAGCAATGCTAGAAACACTTTCACTGATTGCTTATCGGCAACCCATTACACGTGGCGATATTGAAGAGGTGCGCGGTGTTGTTGTGAGTTCAACCATTATGAAAACTTTACAAGAAAGAAATTGGATAAAAGTGATTGGGTATCGAGATGTACCGGGCCGTCCCTCAATGTATGCTACAACTAAGCAGTTTTTGGATTATTTTAACCTTAAGTCACTAGAAGAATTGCCGTCATTGGCCGAAATTAGGGATATTGAGACCATAAGCAAAGATTTTTCTGATCAGCTAAATTTAATCGATAGTTAAAGCTAGCTCTCTATACCTGTTAAATTTGCAACTTTAATCAGGCTTTCTTTATATTCAGCTTCGACGGTTGAGTCATTTACAATACCGCCTCCCCCCCAACAGTAAAGTTTGTTCTCAGAATGTACAATTGTTCTAATCAGAATATTGCTATCAAACTGCCCATCGTCATTCCAATAGAAAATAGAGCCGCAGTACGCATCTCTACCTGACGGCTCAAGCTCGTTTATAATTTCCATTGCGCGTTTTTTTGGGGCTCCAGTGATAGAGCCGCCAGGAAAGCATGAGAAAAACGCGTTAATTTCATCGATTTCAGGCTTAAGTACACCTTCTATCTCACTAATTAAGTGATGAACGTTTTTAAATGACTTTAATTTGAATAGTTTATTCACTTTAACGCTGTTCAGTCTGCAAACTTTACTTAAATCATTACGCATCAGGTCAACAATCATTAGGTTTTCAGCTTGATTCTTTAAACTATTTTGTAGTTCAGTCGCCCCTTCGGCTTCACCCTCCTTTTCAGATATCTCGTTTCCAAAATTTATAGCGGTACCTTTTATAGGGCTAGTTTTAATTTTTTTGTCTTTTATGCCGATAAATTGCTCAGGAGAGAAGCACAAAATTTGTTGATCGTCTAAAAAAGAAAAATAAGCGGAGTAGGGCGTGTTGAGATTTTGTCGTAAATCAAAGTAAAGTTCGCATGGGTCGGTGTCAAAATCACATTCAAAGCGCTGCGTTAGGTTTACTTGGTAACAATCGCCTTCCTTTATATAGTTTAATGTTTTCTTGAAACTGTCAGAATAACACTTAAAATTTTGAGTTTTTTGCCATGAGAGCTGAATAGCTAGGTTTTTATTATCTCTCTCTTTTTCTAGCGCGCTATTATTAATGAGATTAACCACCTTTTGGCGAATCTCTATGGAACACTCGGGTGAAAAAGTAATAAACCCTTGTTTGGTTTTACGGTTATAAATGTAAGACCATGTGTAATGAGCGAAAAATGCGCTGGGTAAATTAGAGTTATCTAATAATTTAGGGTTTTTTATAACTTTTTCAGCGCCAAACTCATATGAGCAAAAGCCTACCATTCCACAAACAAAAGGAAGGTTTCGAAACATTTCTGGTATTTTTAAACAATCCCTATTAAAGGGGCTGCTATATATAGGTAAATACTCTTTTTCATTTTTTGAGTGGTGGCTTTTATTTAGACGACTTATAGAAAGTGGCTCACCGGTTAAAATATCGAATTGACCGCGCGTTAGGTCGGCACCACTGTCAAAAAATACACTTTGCTTAAGTGATTTTAATAAAGCCTTTGTTTGTTCTTGTGTTAATGTAACGGGGATTTGAGTCCAGCTATCAATCAAGCTCTCATTTAATGATATTTCAGAGATAATGTTAAGGCTTGTTCGTATCATTAATTTTTTACCGGCAATAATTAGAATTCATTGAAATCTTTATGGACTTTTTGGCAACTTCCCGATAATTTTACCCTTACAAAACAATATTAACCACTTGGAGTTCTTTATGATGTCTTTTAAACGCCGCTTTATGCTTGCGGCAGTCTTTTTCTTAGTTCCATTTTTACTATCTAGCACACTGCACGCAGAAGAGCGTAAAAAGAGTAAAGCTGAAGAAATGGCAACAGCTGGTTCTAAAGAACCCGTTGCAGAGTTGGATACATTAGGAACTTCACGTAATGCAAAGCTTACGGAAGCGCAGGTCGTCGAGCAGTTAAAGTATATGATGGTTCAGGGCTGGATCAGAATTGATCGTGAATTAGTAGAAGACGGTTCATTTATTCCTATGGGTTTGACCTTGTCACCAAGCGGCGAGTTTAAACCGATATTTGTTGACTCGGGAACAGGGCCGTTTCGCGTAAAGGCTGAATTTGCACTAAAAGCCGTTGCTGAAAATTTAAAAGTAATTGCTGAAAGGCGAACGATGTGGGCTGTTGGTCTAATGTATATACAAGCTAGAGAGAAAGAAGATGGTACTCATGAGCAGCGCATTCAGGTTATGACGGAGCATATTGCAGGGTGGGCTCGTCATTGGTCGTACCCTTTTAAGGTGATCGATGGTGAGGTTAAGCTCGGGGCACCTATTGAAAGGGCTGTAAAGCCGACTTACTTTAATACGGGTAAGTAACGATCTAAATTTTTGAATAGTTACTTAATATCACTGCAGGAAATTTCTGCAGTGAGTTCTTCTCTAGTTTCGAATTCGAGCCCCTCCTACTTGTAATTTGTTTTTCAATTGAACCGTTATTTCTACTCATTCAATCTTTTTAGCTGCCTTATACAAATGTGTTTAAGTGCTTTAGGCTGTATTTCGCCTCAAATTTGTGAAATGTATGTAGATATTGTCATAAGGGTTAAAAAAAATCGCTCATATTGAATAAAATCTAGCTATAAGCAGTAAAAAAGCCCTTAAATGTGAAATGGTGTCAAAAAGCGCTGTTTTTGTTCTGCTTAGTAACGTCGAGTAACTTTTTGTGATTGACTTCACGGCAAGTGGAAGGATAAAGCCATATTATGATCTCACTGGCAGGCAAAATAGCTTGTTAAGAAAGATCTAACTAAAAAATATAATTAACGTTAAAGTTAGTCAATATACATTTAGATATAACGACAGCTAAAACGTAAACATAATTTTGGAGAATAATATGAAAGGCCTGAACAAATTAGTATTAGCATCTGCAATCGCTGCAATCTCTGCTGGCGCAAACGCTGAATTAAAAGCACTTGATGACTCAGCAATGGGTGAGTTAACTGGTCAAGCTGGTTTAACAATCGATATCGAAACTAAGTACACTATCGGTGAGTTTGCATATAAAGATGCAGGTTCTGTATTATTCCAAGGCATCAGCATGGGCGGTGGTGCTCTTTCAGGTGGTGCAGGTTCAATGTTAGATAACATCCGTTTGAACTTGGATGTTGCTGGTTCTGGTGCAGTAGATTCTGTTACTGGTGAAATTGATAACGTACTACATTACGGTTTCTCTGAAATCACTGAATTAGCTGGTATGTTAGTAGATCGTGGAAACGATACTGCTGCACACCCTGGAATTGCTGCAGTTGCTTCTGGTGCATATAACCTTAACACTAAGAAAACATTCGGCGACGGTGACTTAGTAATACACATCGATGCAACTGATCACCTTAAAACTGGTGGCGGAATGGCTGCATTCGTAGCTGATACAGGTAGAACTCTTACTGAAGTATTGACTGGTGTAACTGGTAATCTTGGTCTTGAAGGTCTTGATCTAGCAACTGCTGCTCAACTTGTACACACTGCAGTAGATTTTAACTTCTCTATTGATGCTATCAAACTAGCTTCATCTGATTACGTTATCGGTTCTGGTGTTCTTGATGCTAACTCTAACGGTATTGATGATGATGAAGTTGCTACTCAAGTAACAACTTTGATTTCTGATTTAAGCATTGCTGGTTACTTAGGACCAGTTGATATTCAGATCGAAAACAATGGTAATGGTTTCAGCAACGGTACAACTGGTGATGCTGATTCAAAAATCCATTGGGATACTTATATCGACGTTACAGATTTAGATGTATATATCGATATCGCTGGTGTTCAGATTTCTAACATGAAAATCAACAGCTCTCGTGGTGATCAAACTGATATCAATGGTAGAGAAGATTTCGGTTTCGCACACTCTGAGCGTACTATCTATGCTGTTAAAGATACTGTCTTACACATCGGTGCTTCTGGCGGTGGAACAAACGTAGATGACTACGTAGATGGTATTGCGATCAATACTGAATTTAAAGGCGACATGGAAATCGGCGCTCTTTCATTCGGTGATACTGGAGAGTCAATCGGTGAGCTTTACTGGACTGACATCCGTTCTACTACTAACTGGACAATCTCTGCTCACTAAGATATTTCTTAATGAGCTAGGATACGAAAGTATGCTAGTAAATGTATAAAGAAGGCTGCCCTACTTAGTAGGGTGGCTTTTTTAGCATCTGAAGGTTAAGAAAAGATTGGTTTTTCTTCTAATGTATTTTTTGGTTCGTGCTATCGGCTAATTTGGGAAAAATAAGATCGGCACTGTTATTGTATGGGGTTTGCTCAGTTGTTGTTCTTTGTTACCTTCTTTGTGAGCGTTTCTAGCTTAATATTTTAAAATGAATTCGATTTATTTGAGCGCAGGCTAGTAGATGTGAGCTAGGTATAATTAAAGATAGAGAGTTTAGGGGGGGGAGCGGGCCTTAAATGTGAAATTGTGTCAAAGAACGCTGTTTTTGTTCGGCATAGTAACGTCGAGTAACTTTTTGTGATTGACTTCACGGAAAACGAAAGGGTAAACCCATATTATTATCTTACTGACAAGCAAATAGCTTGTTAGAGAAAATATATAATCATAATTAGCGTTAAAGCTTGTCAATATACATTTAGATATAACGACAGCTAAAACGTAAACATAATTTTGGAGAATAATATGAAAGGCCTGAACAAATTAGTATTAGCATCTGCAATCGCTGCAATCTCTGCTGGCGCAAACGCTGAATTAAAAGCACTTGATGACTCAGCAATGGGTGAGTTAACTGGTCAAGCTGGTTTAACAATCGATATCGAAACTAAGTACACTATCGGTGAGTTTGCATATAAAGATGCAGGTTCTGTATTATTCCAAGGCATCAGCATGGGCGGTGGTGCTCTTTCAGGTGGTGCAGGTTCAATGTTAGATAACATCCGTTTGAACTTGGATGTTGCTGGTTCTGGTGCAGTAGATTCTGTTACTGGTGAAATTGATAACGTACTACATTACGGTTTCTCTGAAATCACTGAATTAGCTGGTATGTTAGTAGATCGTGGAAACGATACTGCTGCACACCCTGGAATTGCTGCAGTTGCTTCTGGTGCATATAACCTTAACACTAAGAAAACATTCGGCGACGGTGACTTAGTAATACACATCGATGCAACTGATCACCTTAAAACTGGTGGCGGAATGGCTGCATTCGTAGCTGATACAGGTAGAACTCTTACTGAAGTATTGACTGGTGTAACTGGTAATCTTGGTCTTGAAGGTCTTGATCTAGCAACTGCTGCTCAACTTGTACACACTGCAGTAGATTTTAACTTCTCTATTGATGCTATCAAACTAGCTTCATCTGATTACGTTATCGGTTCTGGTGTTCTTGATGCTAACTCTAACGGTATTGATGATGATGAAGTTGCTACTCAAGTAACAACTTTGATTTCTGATTTAAGCATTGCTGGTTACTTAGGACCAGTTGATATTCAGATCGAAAACAATGGTAATGGTTTCAGCAACGGTACAACTGGTGATGCTGATTCAAAAATCCATTGGGATACTTATATCGACGTTACAGATTTAGATGTATATATCGATATCGCTGGTGTTCAGATTTCTAACATGAAAATCAACAGCTCTCGTGGTGATCAAACTGATATCAATGGTAGAGAAGATTTCGGTTTCGCACACTCTGAGCGTACTATCTATGCTGTTAAAGATACTGTCTTACACATCGGTGCTTCTGGCGGTGGAACAAACGTAGATGACTACGTAGATGGTATTGCGATCAATACTGAATTTAAAGGCGACATGGAAATCGGCGCTCTTTCATTCGGTGATACTGGAGAGTCAATCGGTGAGCTTTACTGGACTGACATCCGTTCTACTACTAACTGGACAATCTCTGCTCACTAAGATATTTCTTAATGAGCTAGGATACGAAAGTATGCTAGTAAATGTATAAAGAAGGCTGCCCTACTTAGTAGGGTGGCTTTTTTAGCATCTGAAGGTTAAGAAGTGAACAGTGATTCACTTTATTGTTCTGTTTTAAAATTGTTGGGGTTACTCGAACAAGTAAAACAACCTGCAGTGCTAATTGATTGTGTAATAAGAAAAAAGCAAAGGATAGCGCAAAGGAAATACCGATGGATGGTAAAAATTAAAATAAAAGAAATTATGGAGAGCCGAAATGAATAAAAAATTAATCAGTGTAGTATCGGTCTTTTGGCTATTTAGCCAATCAGCTTTTGCCGAAATGAAACAAATTGATGATTCTGACTTGTCAGAAGTGACTGGTCAGGCTGGATTAACTATTGATATTGAAATGGGAATCGAGATTGGTGAGTTTATGTATAAGGATGGAGGCTCTATTGTTATGCAGGGGCTTCGGTTTGGTGGTATGGATGCTTTAGGAGTAGGGACTGCTTATGATGCTGACAATACGTCTGATTTAAATCTTTTTAATAATGCGCGCGTTCATGTTGATGTTGCAAGTGCTGGAGAGCAATTCAACTGGGCCTGGAGTGAGTGGACCGGGGGGATACCAGCTTCAAACGCGGGAACAAACTACTTATGCCGAGAATGTGTTTATTCTGCAAATGATGGTGACCTGATCATACATGGCTCGGTGACCGATATATTTGAAGTCTCTCGTTCTTATCAAGCTGTTGATTTTGGTATTGAGCTTGATAAATTTGCAATCAAGGATTCAAGTTACGTTGCTGGTGATGATATTGTTGACAACAGCGGTACGTCAACGACCGCTCAATCTACGACGATACTATCTAATATGAAAATGGAAGGCTACATGGGTGGCTTCGATTGGATTATTGAAAATAATGGTAATGGATTTACCAATAATATTGCAGACAGTAAGATCAAGATCAATACATTCTTTGAAATTACTGACATGGAATATGACTTCAATATCGTAGGTATTCGTTATGAAGATATGAAAATTCATAATCATCGCGGAAATTTAGATTACTTTAATCATGAGCAGAATAATACTGGTTCTAATGCTGGTACTTCTGAGGGGTTCGCGCAATCAAATGTACATATTTATGCTGTCCAGGATGGAGTACTTAGGATTGGCTCTGCAGCCAATGTTAATGGTTCTGTTAACCCAGCTGACTATGTAGATGGTATTGGGCTTAAAACGCGTTTTCGTGGTGATATGGATATTGGCCACCTAAGTTTTGGTGATACAGGTCGGTCTATTGGTGAACAATATTGGACAGATATGGATTTCAATACAACTATGGTTTTGTCGGCTCACTGATAAAATTAAACGCTAGATATAAAAAAACCTCCATGCGGAGGTTTTTTTATATCTAGCGTTTAATATTAAGTATTGTTTTTATGAAATGAACTGAGTGACAGTCATGCAACGTTCCCTGTAGGGTATGTTACCTGCCTGCACCAATGCTTAAGTGTTGTGCACTTTGGTGTGCAGTATTAATAATAACGCGGGGCTTTATCCGATAATGACTGCTTGCGTAAAACCGGTTTTCAGACTGCGTTCTTAAAGGCCAAACAAATCACCTATAGGGTGTGCTTGCGCACCAATGGCTAGCTGTTATGCTTTGTGGTGTGCAGAGCGGGGGTTAGAAATGGTACTAAAATAACTGGCTTTGTACGGTAGGAGCTGCGAGTAGCTTTCAACAAGCTACTCATTCTATTAATTGTCTTGTGGAATGTTAATTGTTAGGTCAAAACCACCATCTGCTCTAGGTACTATTTGAAGTGGTCCTTCATTAAATCCTTCTGGTATATTTATTGGTTGAACGCCAGGTAAATTACCAATTGAAAATGTGAGCTGATCATCAGTACGGCTTAAGCCCAAGTCATTACCCACATAAGAAAAATTAAAATCTCCCTCGGGTACTGTATAGCGGGGGTCATCAAGTAATTCGGCGATAGGAACTGTTGTCACTTCTTGATATGTAGGTACGTAAATTTCTTGGTTTGGGTTGATCGTTGATTCAATGCTAGCTTCGCGAAGTGAGTCGTCTGACAAGGCAAATGAAACTTCAGTGCCAGTGTTATGTGCTTGTGCGCGTCTTAATTCTTCAATATCTAAATCATTATTTTCGACGGGGGCGATTGTTAGGCTAGAATAAGTCTTCTTAGACGTCTGCTCTTTGTTTTTTCTGGGCGTAACGATAATCGTTGAATCTCTAATATAAGTTTCTGTGAGTTCAGAGCTACTTAGAGATTTTACTTCAGCTTGGCTAGCAAAAGGGGTTAATAAGCCAGTGCTTACACAAAATAAACAAGCTAATTTAGCGTGACGCTTCATAAAGATACCTGCGAAGGTGATAATAAGTATTCTAGTGTTAAGTATTTAAGGATCGCGTAATGAATGCAAGGTTTTTTGGTAAGCTTTCTGTTAAGAAAAGTAAAGGTGTGGATGAGCTTGCATTATTAGGGTGCACTAAACCATGAAATTGTCAGTATTTCCTGAAAATATCAGTCGATGGCTGTCTTCTCGGTCAGCTAGGAGCAATCAATTTACGCTCTCACAGAAAAATATATATATTTTTCCTTCCAAAACAGGTTTTGCTTTTGTATTGCTAATTGTATTGATGTTACTGACTGCAATTAATTATCAAAGTAGCTTAATTTATTTATTTACCTTCTTTTTGGGTGCAATATTTTTTATTTCTATCTGGCTTTGTTTTTTGAATATGAATGGCCTTTGTGTATCGAGCTTTCGAGTATTAGAGTGTTTTGAAGGCGAGTTGTGTACCTATGAACTTGAAATTATCAGTGCAGCTAAACCTGCTTTAGGTTTAAAGTTTGGTGTAGATAAACGCTCACTGAATGAAGTTAGTGTAAGTAAAGATACAAAAAGCGTGCACAACATATTATTACCCGCTAACAAACGAGGTTTGCACACGCTTGATAGGCTGCGTATTGAGAGCTTATTTCCATTTGGCTTCATCATTGCTTGGACATGGTTAAAGCTAGACTCGAAAGTATTAGTGTTTCCTAAGCCTGTTGAAGGTAGTCGTGTTCTGGATGGTCAAAGTGATAAATTAAAAGGTAATGACCAGTTTGTTTCAGAAGATTTAACCGAACTAAAAGCTTACCAACACGGAGACTCTGCTTTACGTATCGTGTGGAGACAGCTTGCCGCAAAAGATCAGTTAATTATTCGTAGTCATGATCAGGGTGGGTATGACTGTACGTGGTTAACCTGGAGTCTTTATGGTACATCAAGTATTGAGACGAAGCTTCAGCATCTATGCTTTGATATATTAGACTTTCATCGAAAACAACAAGTTTATGGTCTCGATATACCGGGTGTTTTAATAAACCCTTCTAAAGGTGAGCGGCATAAATATAAGTGCTTGAAAGCCTTAGCGTTGTTTGGACTGAGCGCGGAGGGCGACCAAAATGACTAAACCTGA